>Ga0265297_10000214_pt1 | contig 193078 bp, 181 predicted proteins | sample Munlanlwell13791_FD_192502 | JGI IMG/M metagenome (GOLD analysis project Ga0265297, IMG submission 192502) | Leachate microbial communities from a municipal landfill in Southern Ontario, Canada - Leachate well 137-91 | ecosystem: Engineered > Solid waste > Landfill > Unclassified | place...
CATCACTACCACAAACTCTTCACCACCGTAACGACAAACCAAGTCGCTTGAGCGCGCAGAGTTATTAAATACCTTGGCCGCATCCTTTAATAACAAGTCTCCAGCCTGATGACCCTGTGTATCATTATATTTTTTAAAATTATCAATGTCAAGCATTAGTATCGATAAACCCGTCGGTAAATGCTTTTGATTGTTGGCTTCTTTAACAATTAATTCATTAAAATAGCGGCGATTAAATACCCCCGTTAAGCCATCGCGTACCGCTAGACCCACCAAATAATCCTTATCATCGGCATCTTTTAAAGTCAAAGAATTCTCAACAGCACGACTAACCACAATTCTAATCTCAGCTTTATTTAAAGGCTTATTAATATAACCGTAGGCACCGGCCTCTAGTGCTTCAATCGCCGAACTAATAAATGCATACGCAGTCAAAACGACGACGTTAGTTTTTGGAGAAATTTTATGCACCGCTAAAGTTAAATCCACTCCGTTCATCTCGGTAGAGCGCAGTGGCGCAATCACGACCGCAAAATAGTTACTGCGCATTAATTCTAAAGCCTCTTGTGGTCGACTCGCCACCCAAGTATTATACCCAAGAGATTTTAAAGTGCTTTCTAAAATTAAAGCTTCAGCCGCATCATTTTCAATAATTAAAATATTATATTCACCGCTCATTGCCACTTCCTAATCTTGATATTTACTAAATAATAAAAAATCCCCGTAGAGACTCATCAAAAGAATACCTAGAGGGACAGTCGTACTGCCAATATAATTGTGAAAAACTACTCCTGAGGTTTCTGCTCAGCTTCAAGTTTACTTTGCCTCTGCCAGATAAAGAAAAATCCTGCCCCCAACACTCCTAAAAAGATAATAATAAATAAAATAATCTTCCAGGTAAATCTGGCAAATCCTTTAGGACCAACTTCGGCTAATAAAGTTTTAGCGGCTAACAGATCTGCCTTAGCCGAACTTAATAAACTCATCGAATTGCGATAATTGGAGATATGATATCCTGGACTAGCCGAGGAGGCCTGCTGCATCTGAGTAACCTCTTGCAGTTTTTTATCAATACTTTGATAAAACACATTGCCTTTTTCCGCACTACCAGCTTTTTTAAAAGACTCTAACAGATCTTTAGCCTCTTGACGTAAATTAGCAATTTGTAATTCATCAATCACCCAAATATCCTTAAGTTCGATTAACTTTTCTAAAACTTCTTTGGGCTTAAGATTATACTCACCATAAATATAATAGGATCCTTGCTGAGTATCATAACCAACTTCTAGATCTTCTTTATAAATAATATCTTCTGGCTTAGTCTCTACCGGTAGATAAACTTTAACCGGAACAGTCTGCTCGGTATCTGCCGGATTAACCGCCATCACCCGCAAAGTAATCGCTGCAAAAGAGGTTTGAATTAAGGAAAAAAAACAGATTAGGAATAATAATAGATAGGAAAAAATTGACTTACCAACTGCATTAGATTGGCTAGATAATTTAGTAATCATTAGTGATATTGTAGCATAATTTTTTAATAATTTTACAATAATTTTTTTATAAAAATAGCTAAATTATTCAGTGTTTCTTGCGACTTAACTTGCCCGAATTAGAAAGGTGACGCATCACCTTTTTTGTGACTGTCACCTTTCTTATCCTAGCCTTACCTAAACAATTATTCTTCTAAAATTACTTATATTCAAACCAGGTTTCCACCACCGGCTTATTAGCCACTCCTTGCATTAACTTTTGATTAAGATCCATCGCGGCTTTTAACTCTTCACTCTTGTTCTTAATATAAGTTATATCATTTTTCTTATCTTGCGAAACCGCATAAAGTTTTTCTAAGTTAATTCCAGTACTTCCACCGATATCTTTAAGCTGCTTGCTAATTTCTTCAATCTGCTTAAAGGCGGTGACCATATCATTAGCCGCCGCTTTAGTATCGCCGAGTTTACCAGAAATATCCGTACTAATCTTAGATAGCAATTTATCCATATCAGTAAATTTCGTACCCATATCACCGACGATTTTATTCATCCCGGTTAAGCCAGTAGTTGAACCTAGAACCGCCGAGACATTTCCGGAGACATCGCTGATATCTACATCCTTAACGCTGATTACGGTGGCATCTACAGTACCTTTAGTAGACTCTGAACAAACTACACTGAAATCACCCGTACCCCAAGCTTCGAGGAAAGTTACGCTAGCTTCATAAATACCGGTAGTACCCACCTCAGTCATTGCTTTAGAAGTGACCAACAGTACATCAGCCGGACTATAAACATTTAATTTAGGAGCTAGCCCAGTTTCCGTACGATAACGAATCGTCACTGCCGAGCCGATTTTAACGGAACTTTCACGATTAATAATTCCGCTCTTAACAAACGGCTTGACCTGATCGACTACTTCTGTTTTTACATCGGCAATTTTGGTAGCTAGCGAATCCGTGCCGGTAGCGGTAAGAATCTGCGCCGTCTCCGCTTTTACTCCGGCCACACTTTCACGGATACTATCAGATTCTGTACCCACCTTACTCTCAATAGAGGAAGCTGCGGCCGTAACTGCGCTTCTGGTCGTAGCTGCTTCAGAAGAAATTAAGGTTTGCGCATTCAACACTTGAGTTTTAATCGTATCCGTTACTTCTTTTAATTTTTCACTCACCGCAATTGTAAAGGTCGTCCCACCTTGATAAGTGTAACGAGCATCTGAAGCAGCACTAGTGCCGCCGTAAGGAATCTTACAACGGGCATAATAAGTTTTACCTGCTTCCAAAGTTAACAATTTTGGCGTACCTGCAGTAGTAATGTAAGGCACGGACTTTTGATAAAATCCGATTCTAGCAGTTTCGGCTAAAGCCGAATCATCATTTTGTCCTGGATCAGCGGCTGTATTAAACGTCAGTGTTTGCCAAGTATTAGAGTCATCATCGTAAATTTCAACTGTGGCATCCCCAACTTTATTATCGGCAGCATTGGTAATCATCTTACCGCGGCGTTCTAACCACAAGCGAATATTCAAAACATCCGTGCCACTCTTTAAAGTTGTGCCATCGGCTTCATAAACCGGCTCTAAATAAACAAAGCTGCTCTTAACCTGATAATCGGCCGAGGCCTCAATGGTAGAAGTCAGATACCCGGTCCAATGGATTATATTATCCACCGTTCCGTCGGCAGCATCTTCTAAACTAGTCGGTATCTTTGTTTCTGATTTAGAGACATAGGCATCTTTGGCCGCTTGAAAAACATAACCGGCGGCCGCATAATCTAAAACAATATCATCAAATGTGCCGTCTTTAGTTTCACTATACTCAGTGGCACCAGAACCATTATAAATTGTTAACGTCACTGCTGATAATGTAGTTAAGGTTGCAGAATCTTTAACTGTATAATGAATCATAAACTCTCGGGTAATTACGATCGCTTTATTTGCCCCTAAAGAACCAGAGGCACCCGGGCTAGGTAATGTTAAATTCGCGGCATTACCGGCAACATCCACGATTGATCCACTATTAAGCGCTAACGCAGTAGTGCCGACATAATCCAGATCCGCAGATTCATTACCCAAAGCTACAGTGTAATTAAAAAGTAACTCTGTCGTACCCGAGCCACTCACATAATTAACCGCAGTCGTAGTCGGATACCCCGTAGATAAAGAAATTTGCGGCGTGCCGCTTACCGTAACCGCTTCGCTAAATGTAACCGTAATCGGAATAACTTGACCTGCTTTATATGTACCATTGGCTAAAGTCGAAGAAATTCCACTAACTGTCGGAGCAGTATTATCCACAGTTAAAGTAGCCGTAGATGGCGCAGAGATATTGCCAGCTGCGTCAACCACATATAATTTATAATCTCCTGCGGTAGCTGGGGCAAGCATAGTAGTTGGCCTACCATCAACAGCTTTAGTCATCGTTGCGCCAGCAACAAATGTAGTTGTACCTAGCGGAGCAAACCAAACACTATCTGATCGATCGCCGCCGGCACCAGTAAGTGTCACACTAGCTCCGCCCGGTTTAGAAACACTCGCGGCAAAAATAGAATCCTGATTAATCGGTGCAAAATTATCAACAAATAAACTAGTAATTGCCGGCTCAGAAATATTTCCCGCAGCATCAACCACGTATAAATAATAAGTTTCAGATTCTAACGGAGCCAGAATTGTCGTAGCTATTCCACTAGCCGCTTTAGTCATTGTTGATCCTTCAACAAATACCGTTGTCCCGTATGGTGCAAACCAAACATTATTCGTAGCATCACCAGAACTAACTATTGTTACACTATCTCCGCCTTTTTTTCTGATACCTTGATTACTGGCATCAAAAACAACATCTTGATTTGTCGGTGCAGTATTATCTACCGTTAAAGTAGCGGTTGAGGCAGCTGAACGATTACCGGCAGCGTCCACTACGTATAATTTATAACCATTAATCGCTGGAGTCCAAGCAGCATTAGCTAAAATTTCGTTTAACAATGCATCATTTGATCCAGATTGGATTGTAAACCCTGAAAAATCCGGAAGCTCTGCATAGGTCAAAAAAGCTACTTCACCATTTATGAAGCTGTACCAACCCATGGGCATAATTACACCTTCCCCAAAATTTAATTCCGTAGCAACATGTATATAGAAATCTGAACCTAAACTTAAATCTGTTGTAACAAGCGTAATGCTTGCATCTGCAGGTTCCTGATCAATATCACCAGCCTTACCGCTAGCAATGTACCAAGTTACAGACTCTGGACTCTCTAGGTATACAAAGCGATTCGTGCCAGTATATAATGCTCCGTTAGGATTCAAGTATAGATTTGGATATGTTCCGGCAGATAAAGTTGTTCCCGCGGTTGTATAAGATGCCCATTCATTAGCAGGAGCCAAAATTGTCGTGGCTGTACCACTAGCGGCTTTAGTCATAATAGAATCTTCGACAAACACAGTTGTGCCGTTAGGGGCAAACCAAACACTGTTCGTGGCATCGCCAGAACTAGCAATAGTTACACTGGCCCCACCCTGTTTAGAAACACTATTTGGAAATACTTCATCTTGATTCGTCGGTGCGGTAAAATCAACAGTTAAAGTGGCTGCAGATGGATTAGAGACATTACCTACCGCATCAATAACATATAGTTTATAATCACCTTCATCTGCAGGAGACTTAATTGTGGTAGCCGTTCCACCAGCAGTAGTCATCGTCGCACTAGCCACAAAGTTTGTGGTTCCTGACGGAGCAAACCAAATATCATTAGTAGCATCCTCAGAACTCACTATAGTTACATCCACATCACCTTTTTTAGAAACATTTTCAGAAAAAACCGTATCCTGATTAGTCGGGGCGGTACTATCTACGGTTAAGATCGCTGCAGACGGAGCAGAAATATTACCAGCCGCATCCGTAATATATAATCTATAACTACCATCGGTTGTAGGAGCAATAATCGAAGTTGCTACACCACTTGCGGCTTTAGTTATAGTAGTAGCATTTGCCACAAAAGCCGTAGTCCCTAGCGGAGCAAACCAAATATTATCTTCAGCAACGCCTGAACTAACCAACGTAACCGTATCTCCGCCCTTAACCGTTAAATCTGCGGCGAAAACCGGATTATTATTAAAATCTTTTAAACAACGCACACTAAAACCAAAAACATACGGAAGACCCATTGTCTGATAACCGCTTCCACCAGCATTAGTCAACAATCGACCTTCTTCCCCGCCCACCCATGCCCAATCATTAGAGAGAGAGCTACTCCAGTAACCACCAATAGAACCTCTGTAAAACATAAACCATGGTCCAGTAGTCGATCCATCAAAACCAATGGCTCCCGCATTATGAATTTTTAATCCTGAGCTATATAAATTACCATAATAAGGTGCCATCGGAGGTGTTGCAGCCAACGAATCCCAACCCTCAAAATTGGTTACAGTTTCAGTAAAAACATCACTAGCAACATGTTTATAATAAGCAGTCCCCTCGCCGCCTTCAGTTAGAAGAACTACCGCATATCCTTCTGCCGGAGCATCATCAAGATTTTCACCACTCGTCCAGGCTAAATTTAATTTAAAATTTTCCCCCGTATCATCACTCAACACTGTCATCAGATCCTCTGAAATTGCTGAATAAACCTTAGCTGAATCTGATGCCGTTCTATACCCAAGAATAAGAAAAATAAATGTCGTATTTTTAAACTCACTTGCTGGGTCATATACTATTTGACTGCCGTCATCACTCGGAGAACGAACACTGTCAATCAACGGCTCTCCACTATTCATGCTTGCAGCTAATGCTTCTAATTCTGTGCCTGTAGGTAAACGCCATCCCTCTCCTAGTTCTAACGCGCAAGGATCCTGCGCAGAGCTCCAATTGCTTAGTTCTCCATCCGGAACATCACCAAAATCATAAGGAGATGGCTCCGGCCAGGTCGGAATAGTGAGCACAGTATCATTATTATATTTATATCCTTGTTTACGACCATATTGCCAATACCAACCTGCGGCAACCTCAGTATCATCTTCTATCGAAACCGCTTCACTCTCAGCGCCAAGATTTTGGGTAATCCAACATTTCTCCTCCCCTGAAAGCGTAGAAGCTACTGTTTTATAAGTAATCTCTTTAACCTCCGGCGCTACGCCATTGGCCAAAGTATGAGGTATAACTAAATCACTTCCACAAGTATAAGGTGAAAAATTTCCCGGAGCTAAAGTGTCAACGTTAATAGTAGCGACGGCAGATTGTACGGTATTAGCAGCGTCAGCAACATAAATAATTATATCAACTGTCCCGGGACTAGAATTACTAGAATTAGCGGCTTCGGCAATTAAACTCGCAATGCTTTGCGCATCTCCGGTCAAAGTATATTGAGTAGAAGGAGCAGACATGGCTACTGCTTCCACATTACTAATAGATCCACTTTGAGAGCCACCTTCTCCCGTAGAAATAGAAAAATGAGCATCTACATTACTAAGATAATAAGCCACCGGCGAGTTAAAAGTAATTGTAAATCCGGTATTAGAGCTATTAATATACCCCGGAACGACATTACCTCCGGTAGCCGTAAAGGTAATATCTGTAGGAACGCTAGGTAACACTGTCGTTAAAGTCCCTGTGGATGGACTAGAAACATTTCCTGCTGCATCCTTAACATATAATTTATATTCTCCCGGAGCACCAGGTGCCAGCATGGAAGTTGAGGTACCAGTAGTCATCGTCATATAGGTATAAGGATATTCATTAACAAAATTTGTCGTGCCAGCCGGAGCAAACCAAATGCTATTTGTCGCATCTCCTGAGCTATTTATGGAAACTATAGATTTTCCTTGTAGGGTAACGCTTTCTGTAAAAACTTCATTCTGATTATCCGGAACAGTCGCATCTAAAGTAGCAGTAATAATAATTTCCGAAGGAACCGGGGTATTAATCGAATAAATTTTATCATCAGAACTAAATCCGGTTAAATCTTCCGGCCAAGTCGTTGCGGTTAGACTTAAACCCGAATTAGATGCAGGAGTACCATCATCAAAATAAATTACAAGATCGGCATTGCCTGAAGCCTTAGCCACCAAAGCATACTGTTGCGCAGTCAAATTTAAAGCATCAGTATACGACCCATTAAACCAACCAATACTACTTACCGAAACAACCGCTGGAGTTGCCGTTGAACCAACTAACTGCCCGTCACTAATACGATAAATCGCATAATCAATATTACTGGCTGTACCAGAACTAGAATTTTGTAAATAAGCCGCAGTGCTGGTAACTTCCGTTGGCCCAGAGGCGGTAAATACTGAACCAACCATTGTACCGTTTAAAGCTACGGAGCTTGCGCCAATACTAGTGTATCCAAACTCCGGATCAACCACCACCGGATAAACCGCATTATCTAGCCAATTACTATCAATGGTAATTTTTAATGCACTTGATTCTGGATCAATGTTTAAATCTCCCCAAACCCATTTGCCATTAGCATCTACAATCTTAGGTCGATAGATATGAAAGGCTTTACCGGTACCATATTTTCCTTCTTTTTTACTTTCATGATAAACTGCATAAGAGCCCTCAATTTCATCGGGACGCACTACTCCGGCAGCTTTCTCATCATCAGTTAAAGGTTTTTGATAATAAAATTTTAAACCTTTACTTTGAATGGGTAAGCTAATCACATTAGATACCGGACGCTCATAGAGCACCACTTCAAACTCAAAACCACCATTGGGACTTAAAACTGAGGATCGCTCTTTATTTTTTCCGTCTTTACTCTTAACTGTCCTTTTATCTGTTTTATAAAAACCGGCACCGATCTTTGTTGTATCCCAACCTATTCGATCTGATTTTAAATCCGCAGTTGCGTTCTGTCCGGAAAGATCTCCCTGATCCAGGGCAACCTTTAAATAAGCTTCTTCACCCCAACGTTTAATTTTGACCTCTGGCTTAAATTTTGAGCTAGAGAAATCACCCACCTCAGCTTTATCGCTACCAAAAGCAACTTCATATTTTTTATTATTCCGGCCTTTTCCGGCTTGCTCTTTAATCGCTTCTTTTACCGGTTGGGGCAATAAGGATCTGGTCTTTTCCGTAACATTTTTCTTCTCTCCAGAAACTAAAATTCTGGCTTTTGCTGAAAGCGGAGAGACCAAAGAAAATAAAAGACAAAACAATAAAAGCAGATAAATCACAACTTTTCCTTGTTTATTATTTTTAACTTTCTCGATTAATTTAATCATCTCTCCACCTCTTAGTTAAAATATAACATGTAATTGCTTATTTCCGCAATTGACAAACTACTCAATTTCCTTGCACAAATTACTCTATTTTCAGTGTCATTGCGAGCAATCTTGGTTCTTAGTTTGCTTCGTCGCGCTTCGCGCTCCTCGCAAAGACGAAATATTACTTTAAATTTTTAATTAATTCTTCAAAACTTACCGGCACAGCGGTAATTGTATTATTCTTACTGCCGATTAAAAACATCGCCGGTGTACTTAAGATCGCATATTTTTTAGCAACCACGCTATTTACCCCTTCTTTAGCTTGTAAATGTTTCCAAGCCGATAACGGAATAATTGCCTTCTCCCATTTTTCTACTCCCACAGGCACTTCATCTAAATTAATTGCCATAATCTCAAGTTTTAATTTATGCTCTGGTTGACTGTGCCACTTTTGCAGCTGCTCCACCAATTCTATGCAACTAACACAACTAGTGGTCCAAAACAAAATTAATTTTTGTGCAGTCTTAGGCTTCCATTGATGCAGTTGAAACTCCTTACCTTTATTATCAAGCATGGTAAAATCCGGAGCTTTAGCTCCAGGAATCAATCTCTTCATCCCTTCCAATCGCTGCAGAATCTGCTGTTTTTTAGAAGTTAAACATTTAGGATTTTTAATATGCTCTTCTAGTATGGTCATACCTTTATTTATCCCATAGGTTTCATATCCAGAATAAAAATAATCGACTATCCAGCCATAAACTTGACCATCTCCGCTAGATGCTTTTTCACAAGCCACTTGACCCGCTTGCGTAAAAAGCGTATCGCGCGATTCGACGGTTTTGGCCTGCATTCCATATAAACCCATATAAGTGTCCATAAACTTGGAAAGCTCGCGAGAGCGAATAATCAACGGATCATTAAAATTTATCCCTTCAAAATAATTTTTTAATAATTGATTTAAACGCTCTTTTTCATTCCCGCCGGAAGCTAACTCCGGAATATATTGAAATTGAAAAAGGTGGCTCACATATAGCTGCTGATGAATTTTAGCTTGCTCTAACAGCCAGTTATTATATTCTACTCTGCGCTGGTTAAACTCTTTTATTCCTTGCTGATAAAAATCCGTAGTTACACGGTCATAATTTAATAAGAATTGGCGCAGCAAATCTAACGGCTTACGCTTAGCGGCATTTCCTTTTATAAACTCCGCATAAACCGTATTTTCTTTTTCATCCGCATTAAATTTAGTTTTTTGATTGTTATTGATATAGGGAGGATTAACAAATATCTCAACATTTTGCCGATTAAGATAAATAATTCTTTCGGCTGGATAGGGGACATCTTTTTCCTTTTTTCGGTAATCAACTCTGAGTAAAAATTCACCCGGTAAATATTTTCCCGGCACTTTAATCATTGTTGATTTACCATTTAATACACTGGGCACTTGAGCAATCAAATCAGAAGTTTTTAGTCCTTTAAATGATTTAAGTGAAACTTTAGCGTCAAATACCCCCTCAATGTGCACAACAAGTTGGCGTTCTCGAAAATCTTTTTTTACCCCTGCACTAGCAGAAACTGTGCTAGTTGTAAATATAAGTATCAATATGCCTGCATAAATTATCCGGAAAATTTTGTATACCATATTAATTATCCTATTTTTTATTCTTTATCTTCTACCAGTAATATATAATTCATAATTATTAATCTTTAATACAACGCACAGGCGTTGCATATGACTTATAAACAGTGGTCACCAACACCCCTTCCCCCCCTAGATCCATTGCTAAAGCTTCAGCAAATCCTTCATCAGACTGACTACTACTCCAATAACCTGCAACAGTGCCTCTATCCAACAAATTACCGCTATTTAGAACCCCGGCATAATGAAGCTTCAAAACAGAAGAATATGCATCATTGGCCGCGCTCCAATCAGTATCACAACTCCTCCATTCAGCAGCAGTAGGCAAGCGCCAACCCGTACCTAACTCGATAGTACACGGATCGTTTTCTGCAACCCAATCGCTATCCTCACTTGTAAAATCAAGCCAAGCTGATGAAGGGGTCCGCGTGGTGCCATCATGCTTGTAACCCTGTTTACGATTAAACTGCCAATACCAGCCAGCACAATTTTCAGTATCATCAGTTACTAAAACCGGCGCACCATAACTAGCCCCTAAATTAGAAGTGATCCAGCATTTATTTTCTCCGCTAAGATCTGATAAAACTGTGTAATACTGTGTATACTTATCTTCTGGAGCAACACCGTTTGCAGCAGAATGATAAATTGAAATATCTTCTCCGCAAGTATAAGCCTGCCAGTTAACCGCAGTTAAAGTTAAAGTTATTGTATGCTCCCCTTCCTCAGACCCAGCCGGAGGTGCTTTAAATCTAAGCCACAGAGGATATGATAGCCAAGCTCCAGAAACAAGCCTACTATTTGTGCTACCTATAAAACCTGTGCCATTATAAGAAATTTGAAACTGATTAATACTCGGTTCAACCGAAGTTGCTGCCCATGTTCCAGTAGAACTTGCTCTCACTATTAAATCTTGATTGCCTCCACTATCATTAGTAATAACCCAAGCTGGACGTGCAGATTCGCTATAACATGAGGCGCATGTCTGTCCAATATTCCAGGCATCGCCAGTAATTGAAATTGAGGCCCCGGCAAAAGCAAAAATAGTAAATCCTAACACACCACATAATGTCAGTAAACTTAAAATAAAAAACTTTTTATTTTTGCACATTTTTGGCCTCCGCATAAGTAGCAGTAGAAAAATTTATCTTTATTTGGCCGGCCAAAACAAAAAGATCTTTTGGCTGCCTTTTTTTAGTTTTTATTTCAATCACCACTTGATATTTTTGCCCGGCATATTTTTTATCTTTTGGGATATTTATAAATAATTCAACCTCTTCAAAACTTTTTCCAGAAATTTTAATTTCTTTAACTTGTGGATAAATCCAAGCTGCTTGTGGGATATCGACATAACCGGCAGTTAACGGGGCCGTAGTTTGCTCATTACGTAAAATCTCAATCGTATAAATACAGGATGTGGCATCTTTATTTATTATTTTTAATTTCATTTTTTCACCGGCTAAAGCCGAAACCGCTACCGGCTTACCCAGTGCGACATTCTCTACTAAAATTTCATCCGGCTCAACGGCTAGGCTTAAGGCAAAAGTTTTACTGGGTATAACAAAAACTAAAAACATAAATATTATTAGGAATAAAAACGAGATTGCTGCGTCGCCTTCGGCTCCTCGCAATGACGGATATTTAATTTTTTTTCTTAGCGCATTCATTTAATCACCTCAGCTACTGGTTCTGTTTCCACATAAGGCCTGACTCTCACCCAATCAAAATAAACACTGCCGGCATTAAACGCCGCATCAGATTTTAAACCAATATAGCCGGCATTTTGATTGCCCGAATCAAAAAATTGAATTTGCGCCTGCTTCTCTTGCCTATCTTGACTAAAACGTTCAAAAAGAATTCCGCTAGCATTAATTGTGGCTTTATAAATATAATCCGTAAGGGGTTGAATTGGCTTACTTACATTAAGCTTAGCAATATTATTAATGGCAATGGTATGCTCGGCTCCCGGATAATTGGAAGAATAAACAATTTGTTCATAAGGAAATAAAGTTTGCGCCGAAACCTTAGAACGCAAAGTTACTTGAATCGCCGCATTCTCTGCGGCCTTAGCCTTGTACTCCAGCACTCCTTGTTTAATTTTAAAATTACGCGAAAGCACTAAACAATCTTTTAGTTGCAAATATCCGTCTTTAATTAAGCTCTCTTTATTTACTCCGGCTATAGTCTCCCATTTTTCAGGAGTTAAGAGTGGGGCATTAAAATCATCAAAAAATAAAAAAACTTTTTCTCCATCTAAATACTTAGAAACAATTTCTTTTTGAGATTGCTTAGTCCCTGCGGGACTAGCAATGACTTCATTATAATACATATAAATTTTGGTTCCCTCTTGAGGAATCTGCAAAACTTTAACATAACAATTTTCTTTATCTTCTAAATAATAATAAAGTGGAGTTTGACCATCGCTAGCCGTAAAATAAATATCCGACCGGTTGACTTTTACTAATAATGGATAATTAAAAAGATTCTGACTACCCCCTATAACATCAATCTCTTGATGTTTTTTGTAATTAGCCAAATCCGGATTATTAAATAATTTACTAGCCCCGGAAGAATCGGTATAGCCTAAAACCACTTTTCTTAAAACACTATCCGCAGCAATCGTAGCGCGAAAACGTAATTGATTTCCCGGAATAAATCCATCACCTAACACCTGACCGTTGGCAATTTTAGTATAAGCAATCCCGCCATTAGCGCTAACTTCAAAATTTACTTCTCCGGTTGTCTCTGCAGAGATAGCAATAGACTTAATAATCCCATTAGTTAAAATTGGTTTTGGTTCAACCGTGGCGGGTGAATCTAAATTGTATTCAAAAATTAAAGGGGGTTGCGCCACTACCGAAGCTGCCTGAACCGGTAGGACCAACCCCAAACCTAAAACACCCAAAATTATAAAAAATAAATATCTTTTCATTATTTCCTCTTTTATATCATCAATGACTTCTAGAGAAAATATACTATTTATTATAAATGATAGCAATAGCCAAACTACTCATTTCTTTTGCACATTCTACTCTATAAAAGCTGTTGGACATTTACAGTTGGACATTTCCAATCTTAAATATCCACAATTTTGTTCTCAACCGCATATTTGATCAAGTCACTAGTTTTATGTAAATTAAGTCGTTTTAAAATGCTATTCTTATAATTCTCCACTGTTCGGCGGCTTATAAACAAGATCTCGGCAATCTCTTTAGCCGTTTTACCTTCTACCACCAAGCGTAAAACATCGCTCTCGCGTTCATTTAAAGTAACCCCGGAAGGTATCTTTCCTTTTGGTTCTTTAACCGTGTCCGCTAAATACTCTGCGATCTCTTCTCCTAAATAAACTTTTCCACCAATTACCCGCTGGAGAGCCCGCACCAACTCTTCGGCCACATTATCTTTGTTTAAATAACCGCTCACCCCCTGGCGTAAAGCTTTTAAAACATAGGCACCTAATTTATGTACCGAAATAATAATAATTTTTGTTTGCGGAGAAACTCGTTTGATGCGCGAAATTATATCAAGCCCGCTAATTTTAGGCATGGAAATATCTAATAACAAAATATCCGGTTTAAATTTTTCCACCACTTCTAACGCTTGATCAGCATTAGCCGCTTCGGCACAAACTTCATACTCAGAGTGCGGCTTAAGCACGCTCTTAATCCCGGCGCGGATGATATCATGATCATCTACAATAATAATTCTAATCGCCATATTTAAATAGGTAGCGTTACCGTAATCTGGGTTCCTTTTCCCATAACCGAATTAATCTGCATTTTCCCATCCAATAAAATTACTCGCTCCTGTAAGCCCAATAAACCAAACCTTAATTTATCTTCTTTTTTACGCAGAGAATTTTTAATTACTTTTTCACAATCAAATCCCCTGCCGTCATCGCGATAAAATAATTTAACACTTTGCGGATTTTGTTCTATCTTTAATTCTACTTCTTTGGCTTGCGCATGTTTAGCCGTATTGGTTAAAAGCTCCTGGGTAATACGATAAAAAAGTAAACTATACTCCGGTGAAAACTCCGAGAAAAGCTGCGGTTTCAGATAATTATATTTTACCCCGGTTAGATGTTGATATTCTAAAAGCAGGGCTTCTAAGCTATCCACTAAACCAATCTCATCTAAATCCGGCGGACGCAAAAGAAAAGCAATATTGTGACTTTTTTCTAACAATTGATCGATAATTTGCCGACACTGATTAATTTTTTCCTGTAAATCCGGATTAGCATTAGCCAGCCCCTGTTGAATTACTCCTAAATAAATTTTTAAAGCACTTAAGTCCTGGCCCATCTCATCGTGCACGGCACTAGAGAGGCGCTTGCGCTCATCTTCTTCGACATTAATCATCTGATTAAATAAATCTTGACGATAGATCCGTTCTTTTAGCCGGCGCCGATAAACCGCTAGCGCAATTAAGCTGCCTAAAATTAAAGCCGCCGCCAAAGATAGTTTTAAGAAAAAAATTGCCTGGTCTTTATCTTGCTTAGCCAAAACCATCTGCTGTTTAATCTCGGCTAAATTTGATTTACCCAGAGAATTATTTAAAAATTCATCAATCTTATAAGTACGATTTTCAAAATCCATTAATAAACTGCTGGCTGCCTCATTGACTTTAGCGGATGTATCTTGATCTAAGAGTTGAATAATTTTTTTCCCTAAAATAAATAGTTCATTAAACGCCACTTCAGCTTGATTGGCCCAAACAATTTGTTGATTTAAATAAGCGCTTTGTCGATAAAGTTGCAGCTGTTGTTTAAAATTATCACCGCAGAGCATAATTTTATCCAGACTACTGGCCATCGGCAATGCCCCCAAATATCGAGAAGAGCGCCAATAAATATAATTACGCACTCCGGTAGCAAAATTCGCGTTATTAATGCGCATCTCTAATACCGCTGATTCTAAACTTAAATTATTTTTACCTAAATCTTGGATTTTTTGGGCTAGCCCTTGGATCTGAGAGATCCCTACTAGGCCAATAAATAGGGTAAGCAAAATTAAAAAAAGAAAAGCCAAGAGGAGCTTTTTTTCTTTAAAGTTATGGATGGTTTTATTCATAATTTTCCGTCATTGCCAGCCCGCAGGACAAGCAATCTTAATTTAGATTGCTTCGTCGCTACGCTCCTCGCAATGACAAAGCTTCTATTTTTCTAATTCCTTAACTCGCTTTAAAGCCTGTTTAGTCCACTCGCTATTAGGATCACCGTATAAAACGCGTTTACGCCAATACTCCAAAGCTTTAGCATAATCTTTGCGACCTTCATTTAATAATGCCAGATTTGCATAAGCCGGACCAAAATTTTCCTTAGCCGCAAGTGCCTGCTGATAAGCCGCTTCGGCTTTATCCAATTTAGATTCTTGTTCATAAACTACTCCTAAACTATTATAAGCAGCTGCATACTTATCATCTAGCTGTATGGCGTGCATAAAATTATCAATGGCTTCCTGTGGTTTATTCTCTGTTTGAGCCTTTAAGCCTTTTTGATAATAATCCTTGGCGCTCTTCTGCGCTTGTAAATCAATTGGCTTGGGTTTAATTATTACTGGTTTAGCAACCGGTTTAACTGGTTCTTCAACAACTTCTTTAACCGGTGGCTGAATTAATTGCTCTACCGGTGCCTTTACTGCTTGTTCCTCAACTTTTGTCGTTAGAAATATAGGCGCGGGCTTTTCCTTGACCAATAGTTCACTATCAATAGCTTTATCGCGGTCTACTTGTTTTTGTAAATTTTCGGGAAGATACATTCTGGGAATAATTTGAGTAATTTCATCACCGCGCAACCCCCTTTCTCCGCTAGATAAATGCGGAGTCAGAAAAATAATTACCTCTGTTCTAATCTTTGATTTTAAACGATACCCAAAAAGCGCTCCCAAGAATGGAATCTTAGATAACACCGGCCAACCCTTAATCGTATCTTCTTCATCAATTCTAGTCATCCCGGCTAGCATAATCATCATGCCGTCTTTGACTTTAACTACAGTCTCAGATTGAGAAGTTTGAATAATCGGCACAGTCGTATTAGCCGATAAAGCTTGGCGACGCAAAACTGAGCTAACTTCTGGCCTAATCTTCATGGTAATAAAACCGTCGGCACCAATTTTGGGTACTAATTTTAATTTTACACCCACATCAATAAATTCAATTGTTTCCGAAGTAATGGCACTTCCCGTAGATTGACTAACTGCCGAAGTAACATAAGCTTCTCGCACACCCACCATCACATTGGCCTCTTGCTCATTAACTACGGAAATTCTCGGCTGCGAAATAACACTAGTGCGGCCAAAAGTCCCTAAAAATTTTAACATCGCCGTATAATTATTTGCCGGAATAGTGCCTACAGAAATTTTTTGATAATCAGCAATAATGGAATCGCTAACGGCGGGAAAATATCCGGCAAAAGTTAAGCCATCGGCAGCGGCCTGGGAAAAAACTTTTTCCCAATCGATGCCGCGTTCAAATTCATCGGTTAAAGTTAACTCTACAATCTCAGCTTCTACATAAACCTGACGACTAGGTTCATCTAACTCACGCACCAACATATTCATCTTTTGCATTTTTTGTGGCAAGTCAGAGATAATTGCTTTACCACTACGCTCATCAATAATTACTTCTCCGGTGCCTTGAGTAACCGCGGCAGTAAATTGCGCTTTGGCATCAGCGGCCTTCATATAATTTAAATCATAAACCGTTGTCGTTAATGGCCGATCCAAATCTTTAATCGCTTTATCCATTACCTCTAATTTTTCCGGAATATCAATTAAGATAATTGTCCCGCTGGTTTCATCGACCATAATTTTACCCACATCTGATTTTAATTGGCCTAAAGCAGTAAAAATTACCGAAGGCTTAGCATAATTTAATTTTACCGTTTCAATCTTTCTTTGATCGCCATAAGCTCGCCCAAAATTCTTGCGGTATTCTGGCTCACTCATTACATAATAAACATTGTCTTTGCGATTTAAAGCCAGACCTTGGGTTAAAATAATAATATCTAGCACATCGTCAAAGGCAACATTACTTAAATACACCGTAATCCGACCAGAGACATCTTTACCGGGTACAATAGTTTTACCGGTTTTTAAAGAAAGAATACGTAATAGCTCAACAATATCCACATTTTTCAAATCTAAAGAAATTTTATCGCTAGAGACCTCTGAAGATACAGGCGCAGCCTGCACAAAGCCAATATTAGCTCCCAAGGAATTAATTAAAAAAACAATAGCCCATAATGAAGTCAGTGTTTTATTTATTTTCATTTTTTACCTCGCGGCCGATATTACTGGCTCCAGTTATAATTGTCGGGGTGATAAATATAACCAACTCTGTTTTCTCTTTAGATTTATTTTGACTACCAAATAATACACCTAAAACCGGGATGCGTGAAATAAATGGCAGACCGCTACTTTTTCTCTCATCAGTATTTTTTAATAAACCGCCGATAACTAAAGTGTTTCCGTCTTTAATTTTAACCACTGTTTCAGCTTGCGAAGTTTGCACAATAGGAACTTTGCCATTACTGGTAGTTAAATATTCTTTAACCGAACTAATCTCCGGTTTAATCTTCATGGTAATAAACCCGTCGGCACCAATGGTTGGCACCACCCCTAATTTTAAACCTACATCAACAAACTGTACATTATCTGAGGTAACCGTAGTAGATTCACTTTGGCTTTGTGAGGAATTAACGTAAGCCTCGCGAGTACCCACTAAAATTTTTCCCTCTTCTTTATTGACTATGACCATCCTGGGACGCGTAAGCACTTTGGTGTTACCATATCCACTTAACAACTTCATAATGACATTATAACTATTAGTAACTAATTCTCCCACATTAATCTTTCCATAACCGGTAAGGTCCGTCAACTCAGGATCCGCCGGGAACTTTCCGGTCAACTCCAAGTTATCCATCTTGGCTTCTCTAAAAATTTTATCCCATTCAATGCCACTCTCAAAACTATCATCAACATTAACTTCTAAAATTTCGCCCGTAATTAAAACCTGGCGACTTTGTTCATCAAACTCCGCCATCAACTTTTTAATTCGCTCTAAACGAGTCGGAAGATCATAAACCATCACCTTTAAACTACGTTCATCTAAAATAATCTGACCTACACCCGGAGTAATCAAATCATTTAAAAAACTTTTAATATCCGCAAACCTGGCGTAATTAACATCAAAGACCACCATCCCTAAGGGCTGATCTAATTCTGCGATAACTTGGGCGATCATCTGAGTAGTTTTATCATTATCCATTACCAGAATTGTACCCGTGGTTTCATCTAAGATAATCTTGCCCTCTTCTGATTTTAGAGTATTAATAATATTTAAAATATTGATCGGCTTAGCATAGGTTAATTTAAAAGCGCGCATCTGTTTTTGCTGAGAAAATTTTTTCCCGTAAAGTTTTTCATATTCAACAGCCGTCATTACATTTACTATTCCACCTTTGGTGTCATAAGCCAAATTTTGCATCGCCACAATTACATCTAAAGCATCAGTAAAACTTAAATTATTAATCGCTACCGTAACTCTACCGCTAATTTGCGGTGAAATCTTGATCTGCTTGCCGCTTTTTTGGGCTAACAACTTAAAAATCTCATTAATGTTAATATCTTGGAAATTTAGAGTAATCTTATCATTAGGTAAAATACTATTGGTCTCAGCAACGCTCGGCACAGAGGTAAAATCAATCTGTCGCGGGTTCTGAGCAGAAGCTAAGCTAGTCATCAACAGTATAATAAATACCCCTAAAATAAAAAATCGAAAATTTTTCATCTTAGTTCATATTCCCGGGCTCCGTTACTAGAATTAATTTCTAAAATAGCGGCATTACGCAAGATCGTTTTAACTTTAAACTGATCATTAAAACTCTCTCCTTTTTTAAAGATATAAGTTCGCCCATCGCCAGTGTTCTCAATCATTACTTCCGGATTATCCGACCAAATTATCCCTACTAATTTAAAACCTTTAAGTTCTTCTAAACTTACCCCTCTGTTTTCAGAAAGATCCGCTCCTTTGGCGCTAGGAGGCAGAAAGAAATTCCGTCTTAAACTTTCTGAATCGATACTTTTGCGCACCAAGCCTTGCGCTTCTCCGGTAGAAATAAATTTTGCTACCGATGCCGAATCCGCAGAAACAAAATAAGCCGCATTAGACTTAGAGATCGCCGGGCCACTAAACAAAGTAAAGATAAAAACCAAAGTTAATAAAATTCCCAAACCGATTAAAGCAGTATTAACTTTAAGTAAATTTAATTTTAAATCTTTAAAAACGTGTTTTAAAGTCTCTAAATTAAATTTAGGCGCCACCGGATGGCCAAATGATTTTTTGGGCTCACGCAACGTACCTTGAACACGTCGGCCTTCACTTGAGCCTTCGATAATCTTTAATAATCTTTCATCCGAGGTTTGTTTATCCATATTAGACTACGTTACGGGCAATTAAATCCCGAATTAAGGTGGCATCCACCACAGTTTTATTACTAGTGACTAAATTTCTTAAAGCATTATGACAAATTAAATTAATCTTACGCGGATACCCTTGGCTGTAGCGCTGGATCTCGGCGACCGCATCATCGGTAAAAAGACGCAGACTAGAGTTAAAACCGGATTGTTGAAGACGAAAATTAATTAACTCTTTGGTCTCTGGTTCATCCAATGGATTAATCACATATTTAAGCACAATGCGATCATAAAAATTTTTAATCTCTTTAATTTTTGGTAAGAGCTCCATCTGCGAAAAAAGCACTAACTGTAACAATTTACATTCATTAGTTTCATAATTTAATAAAACCCTTAAAACTTCTAATGACTCGGCATTTAATTTCTGCGCTTCATCTATTACCAAAACAATAGTTTTATTCTCTTCAATTGCCTTAAGATAAATATGTTTCTTAATCACCTCTTTATAATCTAAAATACTGGGAGCAGGCCCCAATTGATCTTGAAGATTAAAAGTGCGCACTAATGACTCCCAAAACAACTCTTCGGTTTGCGCAGTGGGATCTAAAATCATATAAAGTAATATCTCCGAGCGCTCTTTAAACATCTGAAAGAGCTTGCGCGATAAAGTAGTTTTGCCCACCCCCACATCACCTAAAATTACGCTTAATCCTCGACGCAAGCGAATCTCTACCAATAAACGAAAAAGTGCGGCTTTATGTTCTATCGATTCAAAGAACAGCTCCGGATCCGGACTATTGGAAAATGGTTCTTTGGCTAGGCCTAAAACAGAAAAATAACTCATTTAACCCTTTCGCAATAAATCACAGATTAATTTTAAAGAATATCCCTGACTTTTTAGGTCGGTGACCTTTTTCAAACAGGCTCCCACTTGACGGGCGTCATAAAGTCGATTGTTGGCGTTGCGTTTTTTAACCATTAAGATCCCTAAATTGGTGTAATAGTTAACGGTTTGATAAGAAAGATTGTAAATTTTGCCAATTTCGGTAGGTGAGATTAATGTCTTAGCCATATGAGGATTCCTCCGTAGCAGTATGAATTTGTCAATTATAGCAACATATAGTAAATGCTATCATGCACTATCAAATGATATAATAAACTATAACCAATGTCAAGCTGTATTTTAACTTGCCATAAGCTAATCGACGACGAGAACAAAAATTACTAAACAATGAAAGTAATGCTTAAATTTTCTTAAGTAATGAAGATAAAAATACTGACTCTGCCTTTAATAAGCAAAGATTGTGCTCTAGAATCTGTGAATGAGGAAGTGAATCTTTAAGATCCTTAGAATTAAGCATCTGGATAATCCCTAAAGATATCTTTTTTAAAATACTCAAGCGGGCGGCCAATCTGCGGCGGGCTAAATTTGCCGGTAAGTAACTTAAAAAATAAAGGCTTAAATCAAGAGTAAATTGCGGACGTTTAAAATTAAGTAGATTTTTACTTAAAAGCAGTTCAAAACGCTCTTTACCTTTTGCCGTAAGACAATAAACAAAGCGTTCTGGTCGACGACCTTTTTTTAAAGCCTGTTTAGTCAACAAACCTTTTTTTTCTAAAATTTTTAAAGGATAATAAATGGATTTTAGTTCAACACCGGCAAAAAGGGAGAGGATCTCACGAACCTTAACTTTAATCTCATAACCGTGCTTGGGGGCTTGTCGCAGAAGACCTAATAATAGGAGCTCCTGTTCAATCATCCGGTCACACCCATAACTCTAAACTTTTTATATCTTAACGCTAACAATTCTTTCTTATCTAATGTTTTTAGTTCTTTTAAATTTCTTAAAATTGATTCTTTCAGGGTAGCGGCAATCTTCTGTGGATCACGATGTGCTCCTCCTAAAGGCTCAGGGATAACTTCATCAATAATCCCCATCTTCAAAAGATCTTGGCCGGTAAGCTTTAAAACTTGGGCTGCCTGCGGAGCTTTAGCTCCGTCTTTCCAAAGAATCGCCGCACAACCTTCTGGAGAGATCACCGAATAATACGAATTTTCTAAAACCGCCACGCGGTCAGCAATACCTACGCCCAATGCTCCACCAGAACCACCTTCTCCGATAACTGTGGCCATAATCGGTACGCCAATAGCGGTCATCTCACGCAAATTAACCGCAATGGCATGCGACTGACCACGTTCTTCTGCGCCAATCCCCGGATAAGCTCCCGGAGTATCAATAAAAACTACTACCGGTAAATTAAATTCCTCGGCCATTTGCATCACCCGTAAAGCCTTGCGATAACCTTCCGGATGCGCGCAGCCAAAATTACGTTTTAAATTTTCTTTTGTATCTCGACCTTTTTGATGTCCGATCACCATTACTTTGGTTTTATCAATTTTAGCCAACCCGCAGATCATCGCCTTGTCATCACTAAAAAGCCTGTCCCCGTGTAACTGGACAAAATCCGTCATCATTAAACTAATATAATCTAAAGTATACGGCCGCAACGGATGACGCGCCAACTGCACTTTCTGCCAAGCACTTAAATTTACATAAGTATCTTTTTTTAAATGCTCTAATTTATCCTCAAGCTTTTTAATCTCCGAAGTTAGATCAATCTTCTTCTCGGTCATAAAGGTCTTAAGCTCTTGAATTTTTTTCTCTAACTCTGCAATTGGTTTTTCAAAATCTAATCCGGCCATTTTATTAATTAATTATGCTAACTTCTGTACCTACGGGAATATAACTGTAAAGCTCTTCAACATCAGAATTTTGTAAACGCACACAGCCTTGAGTTACTTGCTTACCTAATTCTTTTGGCTCGACAGTTCCATGAATTCCATATCCAGCCAGATCAAAACCCATCCAACGCGTCCCTAAAACATTTTCAGGACTTGAAGCTGGCACCACCGCCCCGGCTTTAAACCAAGTAGGGTTAACCAACTTATTAATTATTTTAAATGTGCCCACCGGAGAAGAATTATTTTTTCCCGTTGAGACAATATAAGTCTTAAAAACTTCTTCGTCACATTTAACCCAAAGCAAATTTGAGGACTTGCTCACTAAAATACTAAAAGGAGCGTTCCAAACTTTAATCTGTCGACCCGGAATAATTAGCGAATCGCTAATATTATTACTTTTCATAATCAACTCAGCCGTAGTTTTATAGTGACGGGCAATTTTATTTAAAGTATCCCCTGGTTTAATTTTATAAGACACGCTTTTAGGAGTAAGGGTGGAAGAAAATAATAATTTAAGATTAATCTCTTCAGCTTTTTTCTGCCAATCGCCAACACTGCTAGCTTCCGGATGATCATTCACCAATTTTTGATATAACAATTTTGCCTCAATTAAATTTCCTTTAGTTTCTAAAGTTTTGGCTTGTGTAAGTAGAAGACCTGCGGAAGAATTACTCGCAGAGCTAGCAAAATTAAATATTTTTTTACCGACTAAAAAAACTAAGCTTCCTGCGATTGCTAAACAAATAATCAAAATTAATAAATTTTTTTTACTCACCACTTCCCCCTTACTTGCTATAAGAAATTAAAGCAATGGCAATTCCTAAGAATAAACCCATAATTACCTCTACTGGCGTATGCCCAATTAATTCACGCAGACGCAACTCCTGAATTTTCCCCTGCCAATAGATATCATCCATAATTTTATTTAAAATACTAGCTTGCTTACCAGTGGAGCGACGTACCCCTTGAGCATCAAACATCACCACAATGGCAAAAGCAAAAGCCAGAGCAAAATAAACACTGTCAAAACCGCACTCCATGCCAATACTAGTAGCCAAACAGGCTGCCCCGGCGGCATGTGCCGAAGGCATCCCACCGCTACCAATAAATAAACGAAAATCAAATCTTCTTTTAAAAACTACTCCCAAAATTACCTTAATCGACTGGGCGATTAACCAAGTCGAGATGGTAGTCATTAAAATCTTATTTCGATAAACTTCTACAAAAAAATCACGCATTATTTTTTAGTTTGGGCAGGCCTCGTAGAATCCCCTTGGGATTTATACGAGGCAGGTATAACTTCAATTTTAATTTTTTCTACGGTAGTCGGCTGGCCGTTTCTAGTAATAAAACCTTGGTTACCTTCAGCTTGTAATTCTAAATCTTTTCGCTTTCTATTTCGTAACTCTTTTATCGCTTTCTTTAACTCATCCACCGTGCTTAATTTAAATTTAAGCTCTTCGTTTTCCACAAAAAGTCGTTTATGACTATTCACCAGAGCCAGATTTTCTGCTTTTAATATCGCTAGTCTAGCACGGGAATCCTCTAGGTCGCTTTTAACTTTAGCTTCCTCTTGAAAGAAACGCGTAATTCTATTTTTGCTAGCCTTCAAATTTTCTTTAAGTGCTGCATTGCGTAACTCTAATTGCTGCTGAAGCTCTTGCTCTTTCTTTAACTCCTGCAACAAGTTCTGTTTTTCTTGAGTAATAATTGCCACCTGACTCTGAACCTGCGCCAGGCTATCTTGCAGCCGATAGCGCGCATTTAATTCACTAACATATTTAACCATGCTAAAAATGGTAATTCCCAGTAAAAAAATAAGAGCGATATTCTTAACAGCATCCTTATTCATAAGCTCATATTATATTAAAGCCCTATCTAAAAAGCAAGCATTTTTACTTTTTTAGGTTAGATTTTTCAGTTTTATACGTCTATTTCAGTAGGAGGTAGAAAAATGATCGCAAAAATTTACAGTTTTGGGGTTTTAGGACTAGATGCTTATCCAGTAGAGATCGAAGTTGACGTGGCCAAAGGACTGCCCCAAGTAACTCTAGTTGGGTTAGCTGACACTGCCATTAAAGAAAGCAAAGAAAGGGTGCGCTCAGCCATTAAAAACTCTGGTTTCAGTTGGCCCGCGCAAAGAATAACCGTAAATCTGGCACCCTCAAACATCAAAAAAGAAGGTGCAACTTTCGATTTAGCCATTGCTTTAGGAATTCTAGCGGCCACCGAACAAATTAATCCTAGTCTACTTAAAGATTATGTATTCCTGGGAGAATTATCCTTAGATGGACGATTACGCCCGGTACAAGGAGTTTTAGCCACCAGCTTAAACATGACTAACTTTTCTTTAAAAAATCTTGTGCTCCCTGAAGAAAACGGTAAAGAAGCGGCAATTATTCCTAACATAAATAGTTATCCCTTGAAAAATTTAAATGCAGTGGTGCAGTTTTTAGCTGACCCACAAATACATCCACCTTTAAAATTAGAAATTGAAAAAATTTTAAAAGAAAATTCTAATTATAACTTTGATTTCTCAGAAGTTAAAGGTCAATACTTTGCCAAAAGGGCAATTGAAGTAGCCGTAGCTGGAGGACACAATATAATTCTATTGGGGCCTCCCGGAAGTGGAAAAACTATGTTGGTTAAAAGGATCCCCACCATTATGCCTACTCTCTTACCTCAAGAAGCCCTAGAGATAACTAAAATTCACTCCATTTGCGGAACATTATTAAATAAAGATGGATTAATCGGCACTCGGCCGTTTCGTGCACCGCACCACAGTATCTCGGATGTGGCCTTAATTGGCGGCGGCAATATTCCTAAACCAGGCGAGATTAGTCTGGCCCACTACGGGGTCTTATTTCTCGACGAGTTACCTGAGTTTAATCGCAAGGCTTTAGAAGCATTACGTCAACCCTTAGAAGATAATTTAATTTGTGTTAGCCGTATTAAAAAAACTTTTGTTTTTCCAGCTTGTTTTATTTTGGCTGCAGCACTTAACCCTTGTCCGTGCGAGACTGAAGGGATGAAAATATGGAAGGTAAGAAAAATAAATCTAGGTGAATATCAGTACCCTTAACGGTAATCTTCGAAATTAAAGTATACAGTAAATCTTTTCTACTTAATTCATCAAACGAAGCCCAATTATCTTTAAAATTTTTAACGGTTTCATAAACAGTATTAAATGATATATTCTCTATCTGCTTATCGTTTAGCTCGACCTCAATTCCAAATATCTTGCCTTTATTTTTTTCAAGTTCTTCATTTAATTCCGTGATTCTATTTTTATAAGTCTGATTTTCAATTACCTTATCTTCTAATTTTTCTAAAAGATTTCTCTTTTTTAATTCAATCGACTCAAGGCTTTTTGATAAAAGTTCTTTTGCAGTTTTTAAAGGATTTATTTGAGATTTAACTTTCTCATTAAAAACGTTTAATGCTTTTTTAATATCTACCTTAAAAGTTTGAGTATCAACTAAACCTAAGATTTTTTCTACCACTAAATTTTCTATTACATCTTTATTTATTGATGTACCTTTACAAACGCTGACACCTTTTGACTGACAATTATGGCATTTGTAACTTGAATATTTTTTATGGTCTCCCTTATATTGGCTGTAACCATTCATTTTTCCACCGCAAAGCCCACAGTGGCATAGTCCACTCAAAAGATACGTTGATGATTTCCTTCGTGGTTCTCTTTTCTGGCGAGAAATTATATCCTGCACCTTCTTAAAAGTAGAATCATCTATTATGGCTTTATGAACACCCTCCGAAGTAAGCCAATTTTCTTTAGGTGCTATTTTCATCTTCCCTGTTGTCTTTGAAGAAATCCTTTTGCCCCAAGTTACCCTACCGATATAATTTGGGTTGCGTATAATTCTGCCAATGCTTGCAGTAGCCCAATATTTTTTATTCCTAGTTTTATAACCATTAGAATTTAACCAATGCACTACGCCTCTAAGCGATTCAAGCTCTAAGTATTTATTATAAATTTTTTTGATTATTTCTGCTTCGGGAGGATTAGGTATTAATTCTTTATTTTTAGCGGAGTAGCCAAAGGGCACTACTCCCCCCAGCCATTTTCCTTTTTTCGACATTATCGTCATTGCTTCACTGACTCGTTCTGAGGTCATGCCACGCTCAAGCTCAGCAAACGTCCCCAAAAGATTAATAAACGCTCTTCCCATGCTCGTAGAGCTGTCCACCGGCTGAGTTAAACTCTTAAAAGCGACTGAATGAGTTTCAAATAACTCCACGAGGTCTAAGAGGTCTTTTATTCGTCTAGTAATCCGGTCAATCTTTACGACGATTACTCTTTCTATTTTATTTTCTTTAATTTCTTGGATTAGTTTTTGAAGAGCAGGGCGGGATGTGCTCGAAGCCGAAAAGCCATCATCGGCATAAATTTTGAATTGGAGGGAATTCTCTTTGGCGTAATTTTCAAGAAGAGTCTTTTGAGTTTGAATACTCTCTTTTGACTTTTGCATTTCGGTACTAACTCGACAGTATAGTGCATTAATCCTAGTATTCATACCTAATGTTACCAAAGTTAATGGTTATTGTCAAGAATAATTCTTTTTGATTTAATCGCCCCTTCAATAAGAATTCCAAGCAGTTTTTCCTCTCGTTCCTTCATTTTACCTTCATCCTCATTAACAAAACTGATTGTTACAGAATATTCTTTTTTCATGATTTCCTCCTTTTGCGGGAGCGATTGCTAATCGCTCAGGAGGTGTTTCTACCTGCTTCTACCTTATAAGGAATTAAGCAGAATATGCGTTCAGGTATTTTTTAATTATTCTATGCACATTAGCAGGGCTAGTCTTGCAACATAAAGCAAGGTCTCTAATACTTAATCCTAATTGTCTTAACCTTATAATTTTATTCTTTTGACGTGTTGTCATTTAATGCTCCTCTTTTTTTTCATCTACCCAAATTAAATTTCCAATGATACTTCCATTTTTCTTTGTTTCTGAATGACATCTCTTATGATGTTCTGCACTGATAAATTTACAATTCCAAAATTTATAATGATTGGGTGCTTCAATACCCAATCGGTGAATGTTCGGGTGTTTTCCTTCATCATACATTTTCCAAAAATGGTCTCTCTTCATTATCTGTAAAAATTCATCAAAAGTTATTAAGCACTTAATCTCTTCATAACCCTTAACTCTTCCGCACCTGTAATTAATACCATAATATAATCTTTTGCTTAACTTCATTTTGAATAATAATAATTTCATTTTTTTATTCATTTAATAATTCCTTTCTTTTTAACCCAGTTCATTGAAAGATGTTATTGGAAGTAAAAGAGATTTCCTGCTTGGTTGCCTATCGCACTGACGCTTGTCGCACTCTTTACAATACTCGCTCCCTTTCTTAAATTCAGTTAATGGCAAAAAGTCGCAACCACATTTAAAACAATACTTAGTTTCCATTTTATTTACTCCTTATAAAAAATGACAGTGCCTCCCTAGGGGTCTGTCTAAAACTAATACCCATTATCCTTTTTGATTTGGTTGGCATTTAATAATCCTTTCGTTGATAAAGTTAATTTTGGGAGGGAGAAATTAATCTCCCTCTTTTATCAATTAATTTTTAAGCAATTATGTCGTCGCAAAAACTAACGCAACGATACTGTGTCAAAACCTGTACAACGCTTTCATAGCCATAGACTGCATAGCCAAGTTCATGCCCATGCACTAACGGAACGGAAGCAATACTTACTAAACGACTTGCTCCATCTTCTGCACCAGAATATTCAGCGACTTCTTTGGTAAACTTACGTCTAGCCAAAGTAAGGGGCTTGCCATTCTGAGCGATTTCGGAGTTTCTACCAACGAGAATGGCTTTACCATCCGCTAATATGGGGTTGCCAGAACCATCTTCGCCAACTATTCTAACTATTTTATTAATACCAAGAGCTTTGATACTCTCTTGAATACCTAGACGATAATTATAAGATGACTTATTATCAATATCGTAGGTGTCAATTGCATTTGCTACGTCATCAGCGACAAGCAAAATGTAATCGCTCGAAAATTTACTAATTTTCTGCTTTAATAAAACGATAGTATCGAGCAAATCCATACCAGTTGTTTTATTCACTTCCTGCGACGCAACCGCTAAACAGAGAGCTAGAATATTTTTCATCTCGATTTGGTTCATACTTCGGATGATACCTGCTTTTTTCGAGGCTAACGCTGAGACATCCTTGCTATTAACAATCTCATTTAATAGCACCGTCTCTAAACCTGACTGCAACCCAGAAAAACTGAGTGTAGTCGTGGTCTTTAAAGGAATCTTTGCATACGTTAATTCTCCATTAGCGTCGGCAGATACAATTTCTGTATCGCCTCTGTCCTGAGCACTAGACGCAAAGTACATCACATCTTCCCCAGCTTCAGCTTCCACAAAATTAACAATGTCCGAAATTTCTAACGGACATTTTAAATTCGGGTCTGCTGGCTCGTTTAATAAAATATAGGCAAGTGTAATTATGCCATCTGTTTTAATATTCATTTATTACTCCTATAAAACTTTTATATCTTTTTTTATAAAATTATTTCTAAGCTTTATCCACTGCATTTTGCAGTGCAAGTCTGCGACTTGATATCTATTTTCTTTTGCAAGAAAATTTCTTGAATCATTTTTACTTTACTATTTTTAGTTTGATTTTGAATTCTTCAATCTCGTAAGGGTGTGAGCTTCTATCTCTCTTCTTTCGTCTGATTGGTTTAATTCTAATCTCTTAAAAATTTTAGGTCTACGGAGTATCAAGCTCTTAGAGGCAATTACTCTGCGAGATAAAAGGTTTGGAATCAGGGGATGTAGCCCTTTAGGCTTTCGCCACCTATCTAAGATTGCACCCTTGCGGGCGTAGACTAAGCCTGAATCGTAGTACAGGCTAAATTTATGATTAAAAAACAAAAAAGCCAAAGTATAACGCTTTTAGCCAAGATTGATACTCCTCTTGGCATTTCAACGTAAACTTTAGCTTTAGGTATTACTGGGTATTTCATTGGTCGGGAAGCTATTGCCTCCCGAAATACCCTTATACTCTACCCTTCTGCATTGTCCAATTAAGCACGAAAAAAAATATTATTTATTTTTAAATGCGTTATACCACTCAATTCGCCCCTTTTGAGGGGATGGGGAACGATAATACGTTACTTTATTAAATAAATACTCAATTTTACTGCTTACAGTATACAGTACAACTCTCATACTGTACTGTATTACTGTATACTGTATTACTGTATACTGTATTACTGTATTACTGTACTGATACTGACTTCTACCCTAGATTAAGGTAGAAGTCAGTAATCAATACAGTATTCGACAACTAAATACTCAATACGGTGATTATGGTACGAAAAAAACCTCCATTTCTACGGGGTTGATTTTCATACTCAATCGCTACTTCATCACCTATCCCTACATCTTTGATTCTTGAATCATTCGGATAACAGTTATAATAGACATCATCAATCTTTAATCCGTCTCTCTTGCGGGTTATTGATTGAATGACTCCTGTTATTTGCTGTTTCTCTTTTGGTTCATCCATGAGACTCACCTCCAATCTTGATTATTTTGTTTAATTAATTTTCTTCTATTACATTTCCTACAACGTTATACAATTCTTGCAAAGAGACAGGATTCTTTAATAGTTTATTTCCTTGAATCAAGGCAAATAAAATATCTCTTGTTTTGAAATTCAAATTGCTTTGATACATTTCCCTAGCAATTTTTTTCATTGCTTCTATTTCTCTAATCATTCTCAGCACCCCCTTCCTCAATTATTTTTTCATCATCAATTTCGGCGTAATCTCTTTGCTGAGATTTTTCCGTTAATTCTTCGTAACCAATTTCATTTACAGTATGTGAAGTCTGAGCATTTTTAATAAGAATGGCTTCCATCTGTTTAATTTCCTGTACAGTTTTTCCTAAAATTTCTGCACATTTCTTAATAATAAATTCTGGTTTGACTCCTTCCTCTTTTAATTTTGCTCTTAATAAAATGTATTCGACTTGTTTATCAGTAGGTTTTTTCTTCTTCATAATAACGACATCGGGAGGATTAGGTATTATCCCTCTAGAAATATTACCTCCGTCATTACTAACGTCGACAACTGGTCTTTTTCCTTTCCTGTAGTAATTATTTTTTTGACTAAACTTTTCATAATCTTCTAATTTGTCCTTAATTTTATTAGGTACTCGCTTATGGTAAATTTTATTAATATCGAGGCAAATCTTACTAGTCATGTATTGAAGTTTTTTGTAACTCCAACCAAATTGCTTTTGCATTATAATTGTCCATACTCCTAAAACTTTTTTATATTTGTCTGGGAAATCCCAATGCTTATCTATCTCGCTATAACTACTTGCAAAAACTAAAAGGAATCGGAACATTTCCTCAACCTCGGTCTGTAATTCTTTTGTTAATACACCTGATAATTCAAAATTATTAATCTCTTTAAACATTTTTACTCCTCCTTTTTAATTATTTTTAGACAACAAAAACGACCTTTAGTTTGAAATTTATATCCCGCACCAAACGAAGTAGTCAAGAGCTTGGCTCAATATAACTATGGTTGTTCCAGCTCTAAATCATAATGCGGTTTAATTATTGCCTAATTTTTTTAGAACTTACGATACCTCCATTTCAGCCTTACTTATTTTACCTTTCCAGGGACACTTTTATTCTAGCTGGGCAAGTAAGAAATAAATCCACCAGTTAACTAAACTCTAGCTTCTAATATAAGCATAACACATCATTCCGTTTTACTAAGTCAGATTAAAAAATAATTTTATTTTTATTGGAAAAATAGTTGGTTAGATTTCACCACTTCATACGTCTATTGTATCAGGAGGTGACAAAATGCGTTATAAACCAGTACCAAAAGAGCTTCTTGAGAAAACAAGGAGAATAATTGAAATTGAGGTTTTAATTAACAACATTAAAAAGAAGAAATGCAGGAGCAATCTATCTAGATACCTAAAGAAGGTTGTTGCCTGGATTAATGGTTAGAGGTATAATTAGCTATGAAAATTATTTCATTAAAATTAATGACAACTCTTTAAAAAGTTGTCTTTTTGATTTAGAAAGGAATGCTTATGATACGATGGTTAATATTTTTTCTATCTGTTTTATTAGCGAGTTTAATTACTAAGGAGACCATTTTAAAGATTAGAAAAAAACTTACACCAAAGAATCAGCATAAGAATAATCTTGTTTTTTATCTTGGATTTCTTGAGCTACTCTCTTATTCCGTTTCGTTTATTATTTTTAAACCAGAATTTATAGTTTTTTGGCTTGGCATTAAATCATTGAATAGATGGGAAGTAAAAAGAGCAAATGCGGATAATAATTGGGAAAATAATGATATTAATATATTTCTACTTGGTAATTTACTGAGCATAATTTTTAGTTTTATTATAGGGAAGATTTTTACAGGACTTCTACAATTCAGTTAAGGAGGAGAAAATGAGTTCACTCTTAATCTTTTTGCCTAGTATAGTTTTAATCGTAATTTTATTTATCTCAATATCAAAATTTTTTCCAAACAAGAATCGGTCTATAGGTGTTACTATATTCGCTATCTGGCTTGTATTCAATGGCATTCTATCGTTTCGGTATGCTCCCACAATAGGGTTTTTTGCCCATGGCATTGTTTTATTTTTTATAGTTTTAGCCATAGGGATAATTAATCTTAAAAATAATGCCCGTATTGCTGTTATTATTACTTTTGCCTTGATAAGCTGTCTATCGGGTCTACCTGTTTTAATTGCTATTGGACAACCGAACATAATGGCAGAACGTTTAGGGTCTTTCTTGGCGAACCTTATTTTTCTTACTATCGTTATTGTCTTCTTAACAAGACCCAAAGTTAAAGAACAGTTCAAATCTGCTCTGCCAAAGGAGAAGAAATGAACGTTAAAAAAATCATAGCGAGAGAAGGATTAGTAGGTATTATCCTGTTGTCTGGCCTCGCATCTTTATTAATAAGTATACATTACAGATTAAAGGGCCAATTTTATTTTGATAAAGGAAAAACAAACACACTTTTTAAGACTGATTTTTTTGTTCAAAGCTCACAATACATAAATACTTCTTCGAAGTTTTGGATAATAAGTCAAATTCTTTTAAGTATATATTTAGCTTATTTATTTGTCCGCTTCATCATCTGGGCGATAAGGACGCTAAGGGAGGGAAAATGATTTGGATTATTTTTTCTATAGGTGGAGTTTTATTAGCTATTATTGGTATTAATCGGAAGTTTGAAGCACTTAATTCTGAGTTAACCTGGATGAATGAAGCAATAGTTAACGAAAAGGTTCTTGAGAAAAAGAAAAATAGAGCAGTATCTTTTAATTTTGTAATAAGTCAGATAGGTCACGGAAGGATTTGTAAAGGTATAGATGTTGGAGAGTTTAAGAGTATCTGTGGTGAATTGCCAAATTTTGACTCTTGGGAAAATAAAAAAAAGGGGGTAACGGAATTCACTCTGTATGGTTATGGAGAAGGTATACCTACCCCACAGTTAATTTTAAGATGTATTGATAGCAAGCTCGCTGGATGCAAATCAATTCCCAATAATGTTGAGATTCAGTATGCATTCTATCGTAAAAATACAAATAGAAAGTATGAATAGAAGGCAAATTATTCTATTGCCTGATTATACTCTTGACAAATAAGAAGAAGAATCAAAATTTTATATCTGCCCCTCTGTCGCCATATAGCAATTAATATTCCATTTATGTTTTATCATTGTAATAAATTATAAATAATCTTTATAAAACTCGTCGATAAATAAATAACAACTATACCATGGGTTGTGTTTATAATTTTTAAATCGAGTAGCTCGTCGCTGGCAAGTTAACATAATACTCATATGCGGTAGTAGAACACGGTTGGGTTGTTTTTAGCAGATAAAACGAAGTTTATTTTTGAATGGCCTACTATAAGTTTATTCGGTGATTTATGATTTTAAGTTGAGCACAAATCTTTTCTGTTCGGAGAATTTCTACTTTAAACTCCCTCACAAATCTACTTTAAACTACATTGCTCGGTGCTGATGGACTTACCTTTCATGCTTATACCTGTCAAATTTAATATTTTAGCACTAAGAATGTTGCTATGGCGGGATAATCGTTTAACCTACCTTATGCTACGGGGCTAAAAAAGGCATCGTAGAGACTATTTTTTGTTAAGGCTATTTAAGAATTACCGAGAGACTATCCAAAGAAGGGGACAAAATTATTTACACCCCCACTTCATTCCTAATATCAATTCCTAAAGTTTGAATTGGGTTTATTTCGCTCTGCACAAAAAAAGGCTGACAAAAACTGCTCTCTTGAGAAATCTGCTCTTCTGTCATAACTCCACTTTCTTCCCATATAACATTTGTAGACAATATCGGCATCGGAATGGGCAGATTCTTTTCAATCATTGTTGCAAAATAAAGTTTTTTTGCTTCAAATAAATTTGCTATAGCCTCTCCTGGCGTTTCCCCATGACTCATACAACCAGATAATTCCGGATGCATAGCCAGATAACATAAAGTACTATCTGTCGTTTGGTCAGGAATAACTTTTAAGGAATAACAATAATTCATATAATCTTCTAATCTTTTATTATCCATACTCCCTCCTGTAACTCTTCAAGTTTATCAATCAGTTTTACGGCAAATTGGATGTATCCCAATGGCAATGAATTGTGACGTGTGACAGTAGCCCGCAATTCAGGAAAATCTGGATGAAGAAAAAGAGCGTGCTTCCCTCCTTCTTTTTTCTCAAATCCATATTTTGAGTATAACTTTTCCAAATCAGTAAACCTCCAACCAGATTTACTACAACGCATTCGTTCTAATAACTTATTATCTTCTTTTACCATAGGATAAGCTACCGTCATTCTATCTTTGCTGCTGTGCTGGCGGTTGCGATTGTATCTGAATAATTTTCAAAGGAACAGTTTGACGTTCCGTATCATTTATCAAAATATGAAAAGCATATCTACCAGATGTCGGGAAAACAACATTATTAAGATTAAGTATATGATTGCTAATAATATCTTCCCCTGGAGTTCCTCCAGCTAAACCAACCGTTCCAGCGACCTCTAAGATTTGTGTTCCATCTGCATTTAATAACCTTACCCTTATATTCTGTTGTGTCCCCACCTCTGAATACGGTGCCTCAAGTCGCATAACTAATTGCATACTACTATGAACAAGAGGGAAACTTCTCGCAAAGATAATATCAAATATACCGAGAATATTAAGTTTGCCTTCACGAGAGATATTAGAAGAATCAGCTAAGACTCCTAACGTTACAATCATATTAAACCTCCTATTTTAATTTTATATATAGATTTCTACTCTATTTTATATCACTGAAACTTGCTTCTATTATAAGTCATTCTTTGCACTATACAAGCAACTATTAATTGATTTGTATCTTCTCATATCTGAAACTTTTTAAGCATTTTAACGATTTCTTCTTTCATCTCACTTCCTCATTTACTTTGCTTAATTTTTGGTTTCTCGCGATAACTTCCTTCCCAAATAAAATAACCACTAGGACATTTTTTATTATTAACCCTTTTAACTAATCTTTTCATTTCAAGAAAAAAAGTATTAAATTCCTTTGGTGCTTTATTTTCTAATGACTTAACGGAATCTGAAAAATGATAAAATATAGAATTCATCGCTGCCTGTTTACTTTCAGAAAGATATAAGTGTTTCGGTAAAGTAAAACGTATCCAATGTTCAAATTCAATACTTACGCTCATTACCCTCCTCTGTTTATAAACAAATTATACCTCTTTTTTAGCTTTACTCAACACAAAACACTATCTCTGTTGTAGAGTGGCTTATTCCTATCTTGTTCCCAATTACTAATAGTTTGCTTTGATACCCTTAATTTTAAAGCTAAATCTTTTTGGAGTAGGCTTTGCTCTAATCTTGCCTTACGGATACGCTGTCCCAGAGTTTCTATTGGGAGATTATCAAAAATAGATGTGCTTATAGTAAAGATAAAGGCTCTCTTTAAAAGTTCTCCTTTAGTTAACATATGCTTGCCCGTGTGGAAATTATTTTAACCCGCAAAAGCCCTGCCATTGCGGCACCACCAAAATTAGGAATTACTTAGGAAAAATTTCTGGTCCATTACTTGATCGCATAGATATCCATATTGAAGTCCCACAAGTAAAATACCGTGAACTCACTGAAACTAAAAATGCTGAGTCCTCTGCGGCAATTAAACTGCGCATAGAAAATGCCCGTACCATTCAAATCAAACGCCTAAAATCTACCGGATTATTTTGTAACGCACAAATGCAGGGAAAATTAATTAGAGAATCTTGTAAGCTTGATCAACCAGCACAAGAGTTAATCCGCATGGCGATGACTGAACTAAGGTTATCTGCACGAGCCTATGATAAAATTCTCAAAGTTAGCCGCACTATCGCCGATTTAGATCAAAAAGAGATCATTAGCCAAGACCACGTGGCCGAAGCAGTGCAGTACCGAAACTTGGATAAATTATTAAATTAAGGAGTAGAAACTTCGATAATAGAAGTGGTACTGGCCGTTGCTCCGGCTGCATCTGTAACCGTAAGGGTGACTGGAAAATTGCGAGGTTGACCAAAAGTAGTACTCCAATAAGTATTCTCAGGATTAATTTTAGCAGAAGTGTCGCCATCGCCAAAATCCCAATGATAGGCAACAATTTTTCCATTTTTAGAAGTAGATCTCTGCCCAGAAAATTTTACTACTAGAGGCGAAAGACCTTTTGTCGGTTTAGCGATAATTACCGCCATCGGAGGGATCAATTCTTTTTTAATTACCGCAGGCTCAACCACTGCTACAGGTTGCACAACTACAGCTGGCGCCACTGGAGCCACTGGAGCCTCAACCACAGCTGGCGCCACAGCCACTACCGGAGCTTCAATTTGCGCAGGAACTTCAACTGGCGCAATTACCGGAGCAACCACCACAGGCGCAACCACTGCCGGCTTAACTACTGCATTAGTCGACGCTGTTTCTTTATCTAAATCTTGTACAATATAGGCAGCGAGTTTTTCTTTTAACTGATTAACTTTGGCCCGCTCAAAAGCATCTTTTTCTTCGTCACGACGATCAATTCTTTCTTTATACTTAGGATCATGATTATATTTATAATCTGAAACTGCAGTAAATGGCCAACGTAAAATTCCGCATAAAAAATCTATTGCCATCGTCGGAGTATCCCAGAGATACTCTTTAAAACGGGATTGAATCTCTCCACTGTTTTTAAGATAATATTCCACCTTTGATCTGCGGCGATTAAAACGTTGTTTGGCTAAATCTAAATCTGGCAAAGATTTTTCTTTTCCAATGGTATACTCCGGGATTAGCTTATCATCATAAGAAACTAAATATCCTTGTGCATTAGGACCGGTAGTAGTGGCCTTCTGGAATTTATAAGTAGCGCATCCGGATAAAATCAAAACTAAAAATAATAAACTTAATATTTTTCTCAAAACCTTACCCTCTTTTTAATTATAGACGCATTAAGGCTAACGCCTCAGAACGCGTCTTCTCGTTCTCTTTAAAAATTCCTCGAACCGCACTAGTCACCGTCATCGTTCCAGGTTTTTTTACCCCGCGCATCGACATACATAAATGCTCAGCTTCAATAACCACCATTACCCCTAACGGCTTTAATTTATGCATTACAATATCAGCAATTTGCGTAGTTAGGCGCTCTTGCACTTGCGGTCGACGCGCTAAAATATCCACCACTCGAGCAAGCTTACTTAACCCAGTTACTCGACCATTTTTAGGGATATAAGCAATATTGGCTTTACCTAAAAACGGTAAAAGATGGTGTTCGCAGACAGAGTACAAAGGAATTCCTCGCAAAAGCACAATCTCATTATGCTTTTGATCAAGGATAACCTCTAATTCTTTTTCCGGATTTTGTTTAATCCCGGAAAAAATTTCCTCATACATCTGGGCCACCCGGCTAGGAGTCTCTAAAAGATCCTTACGCTTTGGATCTTCACCGATAGCCTCTAAAATCTGACGGACTGCTTTTTCAATTTTTATTTTATTCATTTGATTTTAATTCCTAAGGTCTACAAAGTTATTTGCTATTATCTTACGAAATCTACTCTTGCGCAACAGTTTTTTGCTAACCGCACAGGCCATATGTTCTCTGCAGGTATTGACTATTCTCCTAAATATAACTATACTATCCATTATGGATAAGCTGGGCAAGAAAAGAATCTTTGTAGCCGACGATCAAGTTGAGATCCTCTCTTTATTAGAGGATTCATTAACTGGTGCTGGTTTTGAAGTAAAAATTTGTAACGAACCAAAAAATGCACTGAACTTAATTAAATCATTTAAGCCCCATCTAATCCTCTTGGATCTACGCATGCCCAATCTGGGCGGCTTTGAAATTTGTGAGATCTTAAACAACGACACCCAAACCCACGGTATCCCGATAATTATTGTCTCAGGATTCGGAGACTTAATGGATATAAAGCAAGCCTATAAATTAGGCGCTGTCAGTTATATCGTTAAACCCTTTCCTTTAGATCTACTCTTTAAAGAAGTAAATAAAGCTTTAACCAATAAAGAAAAAACTATTTAACTTTATTTACCGATACAAAAATCCATAAAAATTTTATCTAAAAGATCCTCAGAAAAACTCTTTCCCAAGATCTTATCTAAATAAGCACAAGCTTCCTTAAGCGACTGCGCAATAAACTCTGTAGATAATTCCTCTGTCAACGAAACCCTGGCTTCTTGAATTAACTTTTGCGCATCCTTAAGCAAACGTGCATGGCGTAAGTTACTGACTAACATTGGCTCCGAAGACTCTAATTTACCTTGATAAACTAAATTACTAAGAGCATCTTCTAATAGATTAATGTTTTTGCCTTTTTTAGCACAAAGACTAACAACTTGTGAAAAACTTTTTTTGATCTCTGCGGTTTCTATCTGCATTTTTAAATCAATTTTATTAATTACTGCAATGGTCAGTTTATTTTTAATCGATTTAATGATCTGACGATCTTGTCCTGTTAATTTTTTACTAGCATCAAATAAAATAATTACTAAGTCTGCCTGTTTAATCTCTTTTTGAGAACGCAAAATCGCTTTTTTTTCAATTAAATTACGCGGCGTAAGTATCCCAGCAGTATCCACAATTCTAACCGGTATTCCTTTAATATCTAACATCTCTTCAATCGTATCCCGCGTCGTTCCAGCCACCGCGGTCACAATCGAACGTTCTTTTTTAAGCAAAGCATTTAAAAGTGAAGATTTCCCCACGTTGGGTTTGCCGCAAATAACTACATGCAGCCCTTCGCGCAAAATCCTACCGCAGTTAGCTCCTTCCAATAATTTATCTAGCTGTTCATGCAGCGCCGTAAGTTCTTCAGTAACCCCAATAATAGTTTGCTCAGGAATTGACTCCTCCGGAAAATCAATACTGGCTTCTAATCCCACTAAAACATCTAATAAATCTTTACGAATTTTATTTATTTCCTTAGAAAGACTGCCACTTAATTGCCCAAGGCTAACCTTAAGGGCTGAGTCAGTTTTTGCCTGAATAATATCAATTACAGCTTCGGCTTGCGCTAAATCAATGCGCCCGTTTAAAAAAGCCCGCTTGGTAAATTCACCCGGATGCGCTAAGCGTGCCCCACAATCTAAAACCAAATCTAAAATTTTACGCGTCGATAAAACTCCACCGTGACAATTAATTTCAACCACGTCTTCCCGAGTATAACTTTTAGGCTTACGCATTAACGTAAGAATAACCTCATCTAAAACTTTACCCTGTTGAACAATTTTTCCGTAATGTAAAGTATAACTTTTAAATTCAACCACCTTCTCTTGGTTAGCAGGAAGAAATATTTTTTCGGCAATCCCTAAGGCTTGATTGCCACTCATGCGCACAATACCAATTCCACCTTGGCCAACAGCAGTGGAAATTGCCGCAATCGTATCTTCTAAATTGTTACTTTTCATCTCTAAATTCCCCTACTACAAATAATGAACCCGTAACTAAAATTAAGTCTTTTTTGCCTGCTAAGCGCCTAGCTAAAAGTTTAGCCTCTTTTACGCTAGTCGTCAAATACACTTTTCGTTTAAAATAACTTGCCAATTTAGTTGGTGAAGTTGCCCGCGCAGTTTTTGCGCAAGTTAAAATCACTTCATCGGCCAAAGTATTCAAAGTTTTACAAATTCCGGCTAAATCCTTATCCAGAGAGATCCCTAACACTAAAATTAATCTCTGATAGTGAAAATTATCTTTGATCGCCGACTTTAAAATCTGAGCAGATGCTAAATTTTGTGATCCGTCTAAAACCACCAGCGGATTTTTTTGTATTACCTCACATCTGCCTGGCCAGATAGTCTTAGCTATGCCTTTAGAAATGGCTGGCGCAGTGATATTAAAACCATAAAAATACAAAGCCTCAACTAGCCCCACCGCTAAAGCCGCATTAGCCAACTGGTGCATCCCTAAAAGAGGAAGTTGTAAATTTTTATATTTATTACGCAACCCATTAATCGATAAACTTTGTTTGGTTTTAAAGTATTTAATCTGTTTTCCTACCTCAAAAAGTTTAGCGTTAAATTTTTTACAGCGATTTTGAATAACTTTAGTTACCACTTTATCCTGAGACGCCGAAACCACGATTAAATTTTTCTGCTTTATGATCCCCGCTTTTTCTTGTGCAATTTTAGATAAAGTTCTGCCCAACTTCTGCGTATGCTCTAAACTAATCGGAGTAATCCCGCTAACCAAAGGATGTGCGGTATTAGTAGCATCTAACCTACCCCCCATCCCCGTCTCTAAAACTACAAAATCAACTTGTTGACGTAAAAAATAAATAAACGCAAGTGCGGTATAAACTTCAAAAAAAGAAAGTGGTCCGTACTTAGAATGCACATTATATTGATTAATGATCGGTTTTAATTCTTCAACTATCTGAATTAACGCTTTAGGTGGGATCATCCCTTCGAAAACCTTTGCTCTATTCTTCGTCATTGCGAGCCCCGCAGGGGTGAAGCAATCTTGTTTCTGGGATTGCTTCGTCGCTTGCGCTCCTCGCAATGACTCAGGTAACAAGATTCTAATGCGTTCTCTAAAATCATTTAAATGCGGTGAAGTATACAGCCCGACGCAAAATCCTGCTTCTCTTAAAATAGAGGCCACAAAAGCACAGGTTGAGCCTTTGCCTTTGGTTCCGGCGACATGAATAATACTTAAAAATTTTTGAGGGTTACCAATTAAAGTTAAAAAATCTTGCATGCGTTCTAACTTTATGGTTTGCGCATAAGAGTAGTGAGTATTTTTTTCGTAATCAGAGAGGCAGTTGAGGTAATTTAAAACTTGCTGATAGGACATACATCAATGTTTAAAGTGGCGCAGACCGGTAGTGACCATCGCAATTTTATATTTATTACAAGCAGCAATAATCTCTTGATCCGCAATAGAACCGCCGGGTTGGATAATCGCTTTAGCCCCAGCTTTATGGGCCCAGGTAATCGCATCGGCCTTAGGAAAAAATGCATCCGAAGCCAAACAACAATCTTTACTTAATTTGCCAGATTTACTTTTAGCTACCATTACTGAATCAACGCGCGACATCTGTCCTGCGCCAATACCAACAGTTTTAGTGCCCTTAGTAAAAACTATCGCGTTAGATTTTACATGTTTAGCTACTTTCCAAGCAAAAATTAAACTTGTCATTTGCGCTTTACTTGGCTTAATTTTAGTAACGATTTTAAGATTATCTAAATTTAAAGTAACTGTGTCTTTATCTTGTAAAAGTAAACCACCCCCAACCCGCTTCATCTCCGACTCCGCAATGACATTTAAATCATTTAATTCTAATAAACGTAAGTTCTTTTTTTCTTTAAAGATTTCCACGGCATTTTTATCAAAACCTGGGGCAATGATACACTCCAAAAAACCACTTTTAAACACAACTTTAGCTGTAGCTAAATCCATCTTTCGATTTAACGCCACAATCCCGCCAAATGCAGAAAGTTTATCGGTAGCCCAAGCGTTTAAAAAAGCTTTGCTTAAAACTTTATCTTCAGCCACTCCGCAAGGATTATTATGCTTAACAATTACCGCCGCAGGATTTTTAAATTCTTTAACTAATTCTAGTGCTGAATTAAGATCTAAAATATTATTAAAAGAAAGTTCTTTGCCCTGCAACTGTTTTAAGTTAATCAAGCCGCTAGTTTTACCACTTTCTCTATAGAAAGCTCCTCTTTGGTGAGGATTTTCTCCGTAACGCAAATTTTGAATTTTTTCAAAAGCTAAGTTCAATTCATTCGGTAATTCATCTAATTTGTTTTTACTCTGAAAATAATTACTTAAATAATCATAAATTGCGGCATCATATTTACTGGTGTGGCCATAAACTTCTATCCCCAACTGCAACATTAGTTCTGGCGATAAAGCACCTTGATTCTTTTTTAGTTCATTAATTACCTGGGGATAGCGTGCCGGGTTACAGATCACCGCCACCGACGAAGAATTTTTAGCCGCCGAACGCAACATCGCCGGTCCACCAATATCGATATTTTCAATAATCTCTTCAATCTTTACGCCAGGTTTTTGCGTAGTTTTCGCAAAAGGGTACAAATTAACTACGACCATATCAATGGTTCCCATATTATGTTGGGCTAAAGTGTTTACATGTTGCAGATTATTGCGTAAAGCCAGGATCCCGGCGTGAATTTTAGGATGTAAAGTTTTTACGCGACCATCCAACATTTCTGGAAAACCCGTATACTCGGAAACTTCGGTTACGGCAATATTATTTCCTCTTAACAGTTTTGCCGTACCACCGGTAGAAATAATCTCTACGCCAAAGTCTTTTAAAACTTTAGCCAATTCTATGATCCCGGTCTTATCGGATAAACTAATTAAAGCTCTTTTTATTTTTATCATTATTTGTTAAAGCGAAAATTTACTAAATCCCCTTCTTGCATAATATATTCTTTTTGCTCAAGACGCATCTTGCCCGCCTGTTTAGCGCCGGTTTCTCCACCACCAGCAATAAAATCTGCAAAGCTAATAATCTCTGCCCGAATAAAACCTTGTTGAATATCAGAATGAATTACGCCAGCGGCTTCCCAAGCAGTGGTACCTTTTTTAATTAACCAAGCGCGATTTTCTTTGTCTCCCACCGTCAGAAAACAAATAAAACCACTTTGCCCTAATACCTTGGCCAATAAAGTACCCATATCTGCTAATTCATCTTTTTCAATCACTACCGCCGGCTTAATCGTCAATAGACCATAACCAGAGATCTCTTCTTTATCCACAGCAGTTAATCCAATAGAAGAGATAAATTCTTCTTTTTCCAAAGCTATTTTCATTTTATCTAAAATTACTTTTTCTTTCTCAGCCGGAGCTTTACTTAAACGCGTCTCTACAAAATCTAAATCATGCAAAATTAAATCCATTTTCGCATCTTTTAAAATAATAATCACATCGGCTTCTTCGGCGCCCTCTTGGCCCAGCATCTCAATCTGAGGCTGCGTTTTTTTCTTAGCCTTAACTAATTTATCTGCTTGATCAAGCAAATCATATTTAATATTATGTTTACCAAGTACAATTTCCGGAATACCAAAAGCACTAATTTTCATAAATAAATTAAGTTAGAGACTAACTTCCTCGTAGTTTGAAAAATTAATTAGACTAAGTTGTTACAAAATAAAAGATTATTCCAGGTAGGTGTAAATCTTGCCTTTATAATTGCGCAATACATATTTACCCTTGGCCTGAGAAAGAATATAATTTGGTCCCACCGGGATTTTTCCACCGCCACCGGGTCCGTCAATAACATAGGTCGGAACCGCATAACCAGAGGTATGTCCGCGCAGCTTTTCAATAATATTAATCCCAGTAGCTACCGGAGTACGAAAATGTTGTGTACCACGCACGGGATCACATTGATAAATATAATATGGTCTAACCCTAATTTGTAAAAGATCATGCACCAAGCGTTTCATAATAAACGGCCGATCATTAATTCCCTTTAATAAAACTGACTGACTACCTAAAGGAATACCGCTTTCCGAAAGCAGATCACAGGCATTTTTACAGCGCTTAGAAATTTCTTTAGGATGATTAAAATGAATGCTCATCCAAATCGGTGAATATTTTTTTAACATATTCACTAAATTCTCAGTGATGCGCTGTGGCAAAGTTACCGGAACCCGTGTACCAATTCTTAAAAGCTCAACATGCGATATAGCGCGAATTTTAGAAATTAAAGACTCTAAAGCCGCATCTTCTAAGGTCAACGGGTCTCCTCCAGAAATTAAAACATCCCGGATCTTACGATTAGCTTTAATATATTCGATAGCCGCATCAAATTTAGTTTCTGGGTTGACATCTTTTTCTTCATGATCGCCCACTAAACGTCGACGCGTACAATGACGACAATACATTGCACAATGATCTGTAGATAGTAATAAAACTCTATCTGGATAGCGATGTACTAAATGCGGTGCCGGAGAGTCTCTGTCTTCAGCGCAAGGATCGGCCATTTCATGCGGAGAGATCACAAATTCTTCACCCACCGGAACCGACTGTCTACGAATGGGACAGTTTGGATCATCAGCATCAATCAAAGAAGCCCAATAAGGAGTAATCGCCATCGCCAATCTTCCCTTGGCTTTATCAATTCCCTTTTCCTCGGCAGGAGTAAGTTTAATAATTTGTACTAACTCTTCTTTAGTGCGAATTCTATGTTTTAATTGCCAATGCCAATCCTCCCAATCTAAAGGATTAACATCTTTAAAAAGAGGAATCTGCTGATAATCACGAGAACGTCTTGATGGCCGGCTAACCGGGGCCTCAACTTGTACTTTTTGGTTCTCTAGATCTGTAGGATTACTCAATTTAGCCTTTTCCTTTCTGAGGCACTTAATAATATGGCCTCAATAAGATCCTCGTATTTCATTCCGGCAGCATACGCCATCAACGGAAAATTAGATTCTTTAGGATCTAATCCTGGGAGAGGATTAATCTCTAAAACATAGGGCACATTAAATTTATCTAAACGAATGTCGGTACGTGAAATATCTAAACATCCGACCGCTCGATGAGTGCGCAAGGCCACATCTCTAACCTTTTCTTCGGTCTCTTTATCTAATCTAGCCGGACAATGAAATTCCGGAACCAATCCTAATTCACTATTCCCCTGGAACTCTTTCATCTTCCAAGTATAAAAATATTCGCCACTTTTTTTACAATTGGTAAAATCAATCTCTAAAATCGGTAATACACGCGTCTTACCATTTTCTAAAATCCCTACGGTTAACTCTTTTCCCTCGATAAACTCCTCTACTAGAGCTTCTTGCTTATACACCTCAATCGATTCTTTAATTTTTTTAAAGAGATCTTCTTTTTTAGCAACAACATTAGTTTTATTAATCCCTTTGGCTGAGCCTTCACAATTAGGTTTAACAATTAAAGGAAATTTTAATTGCTCATTTAATAATTCATCTCCCTTAACAAAAACTTGAAAATTAGGCGTAGGAATATTCTCTGCCTGTAATATTTTTTTAGTTAAGCCTTTATTTAAAGCTAAGGCCAAAGAAAAAGTATCTGAACCGGTATAAGGAATATTTAAATAATCTAGCACTGCCGGAACTTCCGACTCACGAAAACGTCCATGTTTTCCTTCGGCAATATTAAAAACCATATCCACGCGATTTTTTCTAAAATATGAAAATAAAGCCGGATACTCCACATCAATAGCTTCTACAGAATGACCCTTGGTTTTAAGCGCCGAAACAACAGAATTAATCGTTTCCTCTGAATCACATTCAGAAAAATAATCTGCCGGCTTTAGGGGATCTTTCTTTTTTAAATTATAGGTTAAGGCAACTTTCATTTAAATTAATCCATTGCGCTTTAACGCGCTGTTAAGAATCTTTCCCACCATCTGCTCATAAGTAATCCCAATGTGCTGAGCAATCAACATAAAAACATCTTCAGTCGACAAAGACGGTAAGGGATTAATCTCTAAAACATAAGGATTGCCGTCTTTATCTACGCGAAAATCAACCCGACCAAAATCGCGACATTCTACAGAACGATAAACTTTTAAAGCCAGATCATCTATTTTTTTCTCTAACTCTTTAGAGATCACAGCCGGACAAATATATTCTAGGCGATCCGAAGTAATCCGCGCAAAAGTATAAAACATATCATTTAATTGCAATTTTCCGTCGATTTTAATCTGCACCACCGGGAAAACTTCTGGATTTTCATTACCGACAATGGCTACCGTAAACTCAGATCCAGAGATAAATTCTTCAATCAGAGCCGGCTGCTTATAAGTTTTAGTAATAAAATCTACCTGTTTCTTTAATTCATCAATATTGGCCACCCGCGAGCTCTCGCTTAAACCTTTAGAAGAACCTTCAAAGCGGGGCTTAACAATTAAAGGAAATTTGCAATGATCAAAATTACTTAAAGCATCCGCACAACTAGCTTCAAAAAATTTTGGCGTAGGAATTTTCTCAGCAATAAAAATTTTTTTGGCCATTACTTTATCTAAAGTTAATCCTAGTGTTAAAGCATCCGCTCCTACAAAAGGAATCCCGGCCATCTCTAATAAAATCGGTACTTGCGATTCACGATTTCTGCCAGTTAACCCTTCAGAGATATTAAAAACAATATCCACCCCTAAATTGTCAATTTTTTCTAGTAAATTATTGGCATTGCCAATTTTTTTAACTGTAAAGCCATTGGCAGCAATCGCATTAGCAATAACATCAATCGTTGATGGGGCATCAAATTCCGCGTTAGCATCTAGCGGATCCCCTTCTTTAAATTTATAATCAGTTTTTAAGTCGTATGTTAATCCTACTATTTTCATTATTTTATCTCTTTAAGTTAAGTTTATTTTTTTATCTTATTAAAATTTAAATTTTTTACTAAATTTATCGACGATTCAATTAATTAATTATAAAAAAAGGCCCTGGTTTTAAATTACTTTGCCATGAGCCTCTAAGAATCTATCCAATTTTTTCCAACTTAGTTTACAAACCTCCTAAATGTTATACAAAATGTTGTAGCTATGTTATTTTTTTACCACAATATGAAGCCATTGTCAAGTATTTTTTGAATAAAAATGGCTATAGAAGATAAAATTACTTCCGTCGATAAAGGATAGTTTTTTAAGGGTGGGTTAAAAGAATTTAAGCCTAAAACGCAGTGATTTTAATTTATAATTAAAATAATAATTCTGCAGCAATAATATCCTTAACTAACTGCTCAAAACTAGTAAAAACTGTTCCTTGAATACCTAAGGTTTTAGCACTTTCTACTAATTCACTCCGATCATCCGTATAAAATATCTCTTCCGGATTAACTTTAAGCCCCTGGATTACTTGTTGGTAAATTTTTTTATCGGGCTTAATCGTTCCTAATTCAAAGGACAAGAAAACCTGGTCAAAAACTCCAAAAACCGGATAATTTTTCTTTAAATATTCATAATGCAGAGCATTAATATTGGAAAGTAGTGCCGTCTTATAATTAACTCGTAATGAATTGACCAACTGAAAAACTGAGCGATTTTTAGGAGTTAAGAAAAAAATGTCATTCCAAATCGGCACAAATGACTCATAACTAAGCTTTAGATCCAACATTTTTTTAACTTCTAAATAAAAATCTTGAGCACTAATCTTGCCAGCTTCAAAGGCAATCGTCGCTGGCGATTCAAAAAATAAAGCATAAATCTCCTGAGGAGTTTTTTTACAAAAAGAGGCGATTCTTTGTGCGGCACGCTGGTGATCAAAGTCTACCAACACTTTACCTAAATCAAACAAAACAACTTTTATCTCTTGTTTCATAATTAATTACCTTTATCTTTATTCTTTCTAAATAAATCTAAAAACTTATCTTCATACTCTTTATAAACATTCCATTTATCTAGCTCAATTTTCAATTCATTAGCCTTAACAATATCTAATCGGCTTTCTGCAAAAAGCTTTTCAATTTTTTCTTTTACCGACACCGGCAGCTTAGTTAATTGACTCAGGGTTTTTTTAATTAACTCTACCTCTTCTTCACCAATAGGAGCCGATTGACCGCTAGTTCCTAAATTTAAATAATCCAATAATTTATTAATTTCATGCTCCATAGCCTGGGCCTGATCTTTTAATGGCTGCAAATTTATCGCAATATTTAATATCTTTTCTAATCCTGCTAACACCGCTGCTGAAGCCTTAGGATTTTCAATCTGGATAGTATAAAGCGGGATATCTCCCAATAAACAAAACCCTTTTAATCCGGATTTTTTAGCCAGAGCTAAAAATAAACCATTCATCCCGCTAATTTGTCCGTCGAGTAATTCTTTAAAATTATATTTCTTTAAATCTTCTTTAATTTTTTGATCAGTCGCCACAAACCAAACGTGAGAGTCTTGACTATGATCACTGGCCTGTGGCATCGAAGCAAAGCTCACTACTGCTTCCACTTTGAAATTTTTAGCTAACCCAATAATAATCTTAGAATAACTGTCCGCTTTAGATAAATCCGGTTGGGCATTGCTGAGAAAAATTATTAAATCATTTTTCCCAGTTTTATTCCTCCAATAATAAAATTTACCTTGAGGTAAAGGTGGCAGATCTAATAAGCCGTTGGTAATAGCGCTACCGGTTAAATAAAAAAATTCTTCCGGGGCAATACTAGCAAATTCAACTGCCTTTAATTCATCCACTAAATAATTAGCTGCCTTAAAAGCTACCTCCCCCATTCCCGGCCAAGCCACAATTAAATAAGGTTTTTTTAAACGAGGTTTTTTAGAAATGATTAAAGAATCCATATTCTCTCCGGTTTAATTAGTTATATTTTATATTGTTGTAAAAATTCTACTAAAACACGCGCACCCTTATATAAATTATCCAAAGAAGTATATTCATCGGCAATGTGCGCACACCCTTCTACACCAAACCCGGTAGCAATAGCCGGTATATTTTTTTCTTTAAAAAAAGTGATTACGGTTGCACCCTCTGAACCACTAATCCGGGGTTTAATTTTTATTTTCTTCATCGCCGAAACTAAATTATTAACTAGTGGGTGTTTGGGATTAATGTAATATGGATCTTGAATTCCTTGAATTTCAATTTTATAATTTTTTGTATACTTAGTAATAATTTTCTTTAAATTACGCAGAAGCGCTTTTTCAGTTGAACCGGGTAAAAATCTAAAATCTAATTCAAATTCACACCATCCGCTAACCACATTTACTTTATCTCCTCCCTTAATCGTGCCCACATTTACCGTCGGAGGATGTAAATATCTATGTTTAGAATAAATTTTATTTTGCCGGCCTAAATCATTAATTATCTTTGCGGCGATATCAATGGCATTTACACCTAGCCAAGGATAAGCGCCGTGGGCCTTTTTTCCGTATATTTTAACTCTAAGATGCATCAAACCTTTTTGTGTAATCACAATCTCAAAATCATCGGCATCCAAAACTACCGCCGCATCCACTTTTAAAATATTACGCTTTAAAAGAGGAATTAATCCTAGGTCCGAACCACTCTCCTCATCAGCGGTTGCTGCAAAAACTAAATCATAATCCAATTTAATTTTATCTTCCACTAAAACATGAACCGCTTCCATTAAAGCTGCTAAATTACATTTGCAATCAGTAGCACCTAAACCGTAAATTTTATCTCCTACAATTTTAGCTTTCAATGGAGCGTTTTTCCAGCTGTCTCCGGCTGGCACCGTATCCAAATGGGGAGTAAGCAAAAGCGATCCTTTACGATTCTTACCTGCTAAAGTCGCCAAAACATTAGGACGATTTTTACTAAAAGTATAAGTTTTAACTTTTAAACCTAAATCTTTTAAATAGCTACTCACAAAATTAGCAATTTTAATTTCATTGCCCGGAGGATTCTGAGAGTCTAATGAAATTAATTCTTGGAAGGTTTTAATTAAACGTTTTTTATTGACCATAAAATAACTTTTTTATATTTATAACTCTTTTAATTATAATCTTTGTTTAATCTGACTATTATGGAATAAACTTTTTAACTTATTTTTCATTATTTAAGCTCTAGAGGATTAAAACCATAGTAGGCAAAAAGAGTGTAAGCAGTTCCTGAAACTGAACCGGTATGTTTACCTTTAGGAGTCATCCAACCGTGACCGGTATCCACATAATCTTGAGTGGCATAAGGCAAACATCCCTCCCCTTGACCCGACGGGGAAGAGCTAGCAATAATCATATTTCCCAACTGACTTAAATAAAACTGTGCTTTTTCTTGATAACTAGCCGCTTTCTTCAAATCACCTTTTTGAGCATAATACTCTGCCATGATTTTATAAGAGACCACCATCTGTCCGGTCCATTCTGATGAAACTAACCCACCTCTAGCAGTATGCTCTTGCGGTGCAAAATCAAAACCTTTTATTTTTACTCTTTGACCATCAGGTTTTAAAAAATTTGCCTCGACACTACAGTTCTCCTCAACAAATTGCATAATTTGATCCGGATCCATTCCTAACTCTTTTAATTTTTGTGGGCCTACTGCGGCAATCGACCAGGCATAAGTATCTGTAGCAATCGTAGCATCACCTTTTCCACGCTTAACCGGTAAATCTGATCGGTCATAAGTATGACCGATCATCCAATCCAATGCAGTTTGTGCCGCTTGAGCATAAATTTTTTTTCCGGTAACTTTGGCTAACATATTAAAAAACGCATAAGCATCTAAATTATGTTCGGTAGCATACCAATCTACATTAGGGCCACCGCGGATCCCCCCTTGACTATCGGCATTCTGAAATTTAATAATCGTTTGGCCAATACTTTGCGCTAAATCTAAATAACTTTTATCCTGCGACATCTGCGTGTATTGCATAATCGCTAATCCCAACCAAAGATTCGGGCCACTGTGCATCACAAATTCCGCCGGTCCCCCGTCATTAACATAGTAGGCATTGAGAAACCAACCGTTCTCTCTTTTAGCGTTATGTGCAAAAAAATCTAAAATTTTCTTAGCCCGGCTAAAATCTTTAAAATAAGAATAGGTCTGCACTAACAATGCCAAGTCATAAGTAAAAGACCAATTAGCAATATCTTTATCCCCTTCAAAACTCATCACTAAACCCGTGCGATTATTTTGATGAATTTTAAGCCAACGATACATCTTGTCAAAGTTAGCTTTTTCTAAAACATCCTTTTGTTGATCTAATTGAGTTAACTCCTGCACGGCAATATTTTCCTTGGCCACCACTGTTTTAAGTTGTGCCTCTAAAAGTGACTTCTCTTTAGTTAAACTAATAATCAAATTATTCAGTCGAGTCGTCTCTTTTAAATTCAATGCTTCAATATCAGCCTTTTGAGATTCTATTTTTTCTTTTGCTGACTCCAGATTAATCTTGGCTGTTTGAACCCCCTTAATTTGTTGGGCTAAATTTTTTAATTGCTCCTGTAATTGCTGACGAGAGCTGCTGACTTCTTCAATTTTTTGTTTAGCTAAATCTGATTCTTTTAAAACTACAGAAAGTCTTTCAATTAACAGTTTATTACCTTGGGTTAACTTAAAATTTAAATAACTGTTAATACTTAATGCGGCAACTAAAATACAAACTATAGTTAAGGCTACCGGAACAAAAAGTTTTTTAAACCAAGCATAACGCATCAACTTAGCATTTTTAGCCGCAGAGATCTGCTCATAATTAAGACCAATTAAATGTTTTTGCGTATCCCCAAAAATATCTTTAGCCCAAATAACTGAGGTGGCAGCAGTAATCGGCTTTATCTCTACCGGGATATCAATTTCTAATAACACATGCGCTTTTTTATCTTTGAGTAATTTGAATAATTCGGGCTTAAAATTATTTATGCAAAGACAAATTCCACCGTGACTAACGTTATTGGTAAAACCTTGCAACCAATCAGAGAGAAAGGTCTTCCCGTCAGGAGTTTGCAGGCGAAATTGCACCGGAAAAACCGTGTCTAATCGTAAATACTTTCGATGCTCTGCAGGTTTTATTTTTTTATGTGGCATTTTTTATGCGGTTAAATTTCACTATGCTATATTCTATAGTAAAAGCTGGCTAATGCAATATTCTTTTCCTGGGAAATCAGACTCAGTCGATTTAAAACTTCCCAAGTCATCTTTACGTCTGAAAAAGCCCGGTGTTCTTGCGCAGTTTTAATCCCTAAAGTTTGCGCCACCAGCCAAAGGGGATAACGCGATAAAGTCGGCAATAGCTTTCTGGCCATCGTCAACACATCTAAAATTAATACATTACTTAAAACTGGTAGACCAATTAATTTAAGTTCATTATTTAAAAATCCTAGATCAAATCCAGCGTTGTAGGAACAAAGCCCGCTACCTGCAATAAATTCTAAAAATTTAGGCATCACTGCAGCGATAGTGGGGGCGTCTTTGAGCATTTCCGGAGTAATTTTATTTACCGCAAATGCCCCAGCAGAGATAGGTCGACCCGGATTAATCAACATATTGAAACTAGCGACTTTTTGATCTCCTTTTATCCGCAAAGCAGCCAACTCCACCAGGCGATCACCCGTTAAAGGATCTAAACCGGTAGTTTCCGTATCAAATATAGTAAGTTCTAATAGATTAGTTTCTTCAGACATCTCTAGTTACAATGTAAGCTGGCTCTAAGCACATTGGCTTATAAGATAACTTTACTTTGCGTAAATTTTCTAGACCAGAATCGTCCATAATATTAATATATTTATAAGTTTTTAAATCCTGACAAAATTGGCGAAAGATAAACGGCGCTAATCCCTTAATCGTTAAATCCGTTATCTCATATAATATACAAAATGTATCTTTATTCAATGAATATCCAAAACTAAAAGCAGATATTTTTTTATTAATCCGCACTACTACTCCTTGAAAATCCAGTTTCTGATAATTAACAAACGCCTCTTTAATAACTTTATAGTTATCGTCTAGCATAGCACAATAAAGATCATCATTAGAGTGAGCCTTGCGCGCCTTAGCCCAAAAATTAAATAAAGCTAAACAAGGAGCGCGATCAGTCAATTTTAATTTCTGACAAACAAAATCGTAGTGCTTAATAAAATAATTGTAAGCGGCGCGCTGCGATTTATATTTATTTCCTCGCAAATTGGCCAAATCGTTTCTTGCGCAAAGATAATCAGGATATTTGTCGTTAACTAAATATCCTAAAGCACGATAATTAGCCAAATCTTTCTCGGGAATATTTTCAATCCGCGAAATAGATTTATTTTTATTAATCCCATCCATTACGGAAAAACTAGCCTTTATCACCGCTGGTTTTATTTCTCTGGCCAGGGGCGGTAAATACATAAAACAACCAACGGCATCCTGAAAAAAAATGCAAAGACTATCTTCTAAAATAACCCAATTAATTTTATAAAGACAGCGCCAAATATAAATGTTAGCAAATGAAAATACCGCTAAATCATGCTGATCTTGCGCTAAATAAGTATTAAATAATTTTTTATCTTTAAGGGTAAGTTTATTTAGGTTCATGAGGTAGATTTATTTCGGCGACTTCTCTTACCTCTTCGTAAGCCTGAATAATCTGCGGGTTATCTTTTAACATCTTAATCATCTTGTGGGTATTGAGCAGCTCCGTAAGATAAATAATGTAATCATTGGCTTCTGGAGTATCAATTTTTTCATAAACATAGGGACAATTTAAATCCACCGTTAATAACACTCTGCCTTTACGTAGATTAATCAAAAAAGGATAAAGTTGACATTCAAACGGACGCAAATTATAAATTTTACACTGATTATCTTTAGTTTCTAAAAACGGACAGATAAAATCTGCACCATCAGGATTAGCAACTAGATGCAGCCTACGATCGCCAAATATAGAAGCCGCCGGAATATCTTTCTTGTCCATCAGTGCATGAATCTCTTCATCTAAAAGACAAGGGCTCCAGACAGAGTTGTCTTCTTTAAACCTACAACAACCTCGGCATTTAAGACAAAACTCTTCCGGGACAAATTGTTTAATCATTTAACGATACTCCCTAATTTTAATTGCTTATCCGGGCTCAATACTGCCAACAGCAGATCATCTGAGCCAGCCAAAATCATCCCCTGGCTTTCTACACCGCGCAAAATTACCGGATCTAAATTATCGACTAAAACTACCTGCTTACCGATGAGCTCTTCTTTAGTATAAAATGCTTTGATTCCCGCCACTACCTGCTTCTGACGATCACCCAAATCTACTTTTAAAACTAATAATTTATCGGCATTAGGATGGTCATTTACTTCGATAATCTGAGCAACTCTTAATTCTAATTTTCGAAAATCTTCAATTGATGCCATGTAAAACCTCCGTAGTTATACCTCGCGAATCAAAACTTCATCTCTACATAAAATTCAAGCTGATAAGCATTGTTGGGATTGCCATCACTTTGCACACACGGACTAAATAAACTGCCGCCTAGATCATCGCGTTTAGCTTTATAAAATTCTCCCGGGATAAAATACCCACCTAAAAAACCTACCGTAATATGTTGATTAATTTTATAATCAATAAACAAATCTGCTTCATAACCTAAATCCTGAGAAAGATAAGTACCGCTTCCATCTACTACCCCCACCGGCCGAGCAAACGACCTTAAATAATAACCATACAAACTTAAGCAAAGTTTTTCGGTAAAATTATAATCAAAGCCTACCGCGGGCATAATTATGTTTTCAAAGTCTCCGGAAGCAAAAGTATCCGGTCGCAACACACCGTAATTTAAACCATATCCGCCACCCATCGCCACAATAGGAAGCATATCTACATTACTACTACTTATTGTATCACCTAAATTGTAATTTGTGGGAGAGAAATAACTAAAAGCCCGATTTCTACTGCCCGGATACTGGATATCTCCACTCTCTGCCATCTCCGGAGTAGCTTTATTTCCCGAACAAGCTAAAAATTGTAACCCCGGTACAAATTTTCCCAAAACATAATCAATCCCTGAATAAAACATATAACCCGCATGCGTAATATTTTTATAATTACTATCCGCACTTTGCGCATAACCAAAATTATGCGCAGCTTCTAACTTTAAAGTAAGCTGCTCATCCTTAAATTCCCAGGCTGCGCCTATTGTTCCTAATAAATCTCTATCTACAGGAGTAACAAAAATATTATCTCTTTTACCAGCGGAAGTATAATCGGCCAACATCCCTAAATATGGCCAAAAAGTTTGTTTACCGGCCACAAGCTTAGCATCGGTAGCAAAAAAATTCGCCGCATTAGGTTCATATTTTTGCCCTTCAGCCTTTTCTTGTGGGACGTGCGGACCCAAACGATATTTGTAAATTAAATCCGGACGACAGTAATAAAAACGCCAAAGCAAGTCTTGGGTTTCCTGATATACAGTAAATCCGTAATTTTCATAGTTGCCATTAAGCGCAAAACCATTACCCACTTCATAAATAAACAAACCTGCCTTAACCCTAAGACTATCAAGCAGTTTAGCGTCATACCAAAACTCCTCGACTTGTGGCAACAGCTCTACGCCACGGTATTTCTCTACCTGACCTACAGAAGTATATAATGTATTATGAATAAAAAGCGGGGCACTATAATCATACGGTCCGTTGCGCTCTAGCTTTATGTAAGCTTTGTTTCCTGAATCTTTAAAATCTGCACCTAAAGCAAAACTATAATCTATTCCTAAATAAGTAGTATGATCATCGGCATTGTGACTATCTAGAGTTACCACATTTTTAAAACTTACCAGATCTGCGCGAAAATAAGTATCTAAAGTTAATCCTAGCTGTTGAGTATTAACCAGTTCATAAGCATAAGCACTAGAAACAAAACTAAAAATAAAAATTATAAAAAAACTGAACTTTTTTAACATAAATTAAGCTTTCCAGGCTTGATTAATAAAACTCAAAAAATATAATATCACTGCCCTTGGTAAAACTCAAGCTAAAGTAGCACAATACTATAATATGGATTTATATATTTTTTTAAGGTATACTTTAGTAGAAGACTAAGATAAATTTAATAAAAGGTAAACTATGCATTGGCGATCAAACAAAGGTTTTACATTACCTGAAATGCTCTTAGCCGCTTTAATTGCTTCTTTTGCATTATGCGGAGTATTGTTGACCTATATCTCTTGCATGAATATGGTTAAAACTTCAAAAAATGTTTCTATCGCCACCTCTGCTGCTCAAGGATTAATCGAAGAAATTCGCACCACACCTTTTCCACAAATTGTTGATGATTACAATCGACTGGGCTTTGTAGTAAATGGGATTAACAACAGTCGCGGTATAGTTTATGTTGACGACACAAACCCAGAACTTTTATTAGTTACTGTGAGTGTTTGCTGGAAGCAAGGGATCAAAACCGTAGGCGAAGACACCAATCTCAATGGTCTTCTGGATGCCGGAGAAGATCTCAATGCAAACAATATGATTGATTCATCTGTGGAGTTAGTCACGCAAGTGGCTAATCGATAAATGCGCGGCTTTACTATTTTAGAGAGTTTAATTTCAATTTTAATTTTCTCCATCATTACTATCGCTTTAGGCTTGGGAGTGGTTGCCGGTAAAAATTCCTTATTTACTAGCGACGTTCCGACCCAACTGCGACAAAATGTTTTATTTGGTATTGTCTCTATGAGTAGAGAAATACGCCAAACTGCTCCTGCAAAAACCAATATTAGTTCAGATTCCAGTAGCAGTTCAATTACTTTTCAAATTCCAAACGATAATAACAGTGATGGATCAATTGTCGATACTTTAGGCAATATCGAATGGGGCACTAACATTACTTATGCCCGTAATGGAGCAAATCAAATTATTCGCACGCAAAATGGGGTCTCTTCAGTTATCGCCGCAAATATTACGGCTTTGCAATTTAGTCGACCGGCAGGAGAAGATAATCTAATACAAATTGATATTACTGCCCAAAGAACTAATAATACGGGAAATTGGCAAGATGCAGAACAGGCGATTGTTAAAATGAGAAACTAAAATGTTTAATTTATTAGAAAAATTAAAAAATAAAAAAGGAATTGCCCTTATCTCTACCTATATGGTACTCACCGTATTGTTAGCATTCTCGGGCTTACTTTTTGAAATTAGCAATTGGCAAAATAAAACGACCAACACTTTCAAAAGACAGGCTCAAGCAATTGATATCGCCGAAGCCGGTCTAGATCGAGCGCTGGTCTGGATAAGAGCTCAAGCCTCTCCTCCGGGGAGCGCAACCAATCCCTGGGGAGGAGTACAAGTTTTAGGTAACCCTACAATTGGTAGCTACAGTGTAACCATTACTGATCTAGGTTCGCCTTCTGGCTCCCCCAGCATAAAAAGATACAAAGTAACCTCCACTTCTACAGTAAGCGGAATCAATCAAACTTTAACTAATTATTTACAGACTGATAATTATGCACGCTATATCTGGTTTACCAATCGTGAAAATTACGGTGGAACCAACGTCTGGTTTTGGAATCAAGATCGCTTAAACGGGCCGACTCATACTAACGGACATTTTAATATCGCTGGTACCCCAGTTTTTGATGGAGCGGTAGAATCTGTCGATGACTATATCCGTTATTTTAATAACGGTAACAATATTAACTCTTCTAACCTAAGTAATCCTCCTTATGACACTCCGGACTTTAATAGTACCGTAGACTTAGGCGTAAGTTCTACCAACATGCCTACCCAAGCTTTAAGTTTGCGCGCAGCTTCCACCAGCGCAGGAGGACTGCGCCTCAAAGGAAATTCAACTATCGTTTTAAATGCAAACGGAACAATGAATGTCACTAATTCTGATAAAGGATGGAGTAATAGAAACATGCCGTTACCAACCAATGGCGCACTCTTTGTAAATAATGGAAATTTAACTATCTCCGGAACGCTCAACGGAAGATTAACTGCTGGAGCCAGCAAAGATATAAATATCCCTAATAGTATAGTTTATGCTAATGACCCTCGAGTTAATCCAGCGTCAACCGATACACTAGGACTTATTTCAGAACAAGATGTCGTGGTCAGCTCAGGAGCTCCTAATAATGTAGAAGTTGATGCTTCCATTATGGCACTAAATACTTCTTTTATGGTTGAGAATTGGTGGACCGGAGGTGCCAAGGGTACACTTTCAGTCTTTGGGGGAATCATCCAAAATGAAAGAGGTCCGGTAGGAACCTTTAGCGGCAATACAAAAGTATCCGGTTATTCTAAAGATTACAACTATGACACGCGCTTACTAAATTCACCTCCACCTTTTGTTCCCACTACCGGAGACTACATTACATTAGCCTGGGAGAATTAAAAAATGAAAATTAAAGGATTAATTATTTTATCAATTCTCTGTATCATAATTATGGTCATGGTTTTATTATCCAATCGACAACCCGCTGATATAAATGCAGTTTTAAAAGAAGAAAAATTGATTGTTGAACCAAATATAGAATATTCGCAATCAATGCCTGATGCAACAATTATAAATAAAGTCGCAATGCCTGTGATCAAGAGCGGAGTAACTATAATTAAAAAAACTACTTTAGAAGAGCCAGCCAAGGAACCAGAAAAAATTACATCTGCAAACACTACTAATTCTAACAATACCTGGACTAACCCATCTAACCCAACCGCCAATTTTAAATCTGAGAATAATCAACAAACCGGAATTACTAAGACCGGTAAACAGCCCGCCCATAAAGAGCTCCAAGAGATGAATGCACAAGGAATAGTGCTATATTAAACAAAAATGCCGTAGATAATTACCTACGGCATTCATTTTATTGGCGGGGCCGACGAGATTCGGACTCGCGATCTCCTCCGTGACAGGGAGGCGCTTTAAGCCAGGCTAAGCTACGACCCCAACATATTAATTTTGAAAACCTATTATACTTTTTTGTTAAACTAAAGTCTACTATTTATTTATAAAATTAATGGTGGGCGATAGAGGAGTTGAACCCCTGACCCTCTGAATGTAAATCAGATGCTCTAACCAACTGAGCTAATCGCCCTGAAATCTTTTTTATTATCAATCCGTTGCGAAATCCTCTTTAGAGGATGAGCTAATCGCCCTGAAATCTAAACTCCAGCAAATTTACCAAGAATAATTAAAGTAAAGACCATGACAAAAAGCGCCACAGTTTCAATGATACCTAAAACTGCTAGATAATTTCCAAATCCTTTACCAGTCTCTCCCATTGCATCGCAGGCACAAGCTGCGGCTTTTCCTTGATAATAAGCAGAAAGCCCAATCGCCAAGCCAGAAAATGCACCAATTCCCCAAAGATATTGTCCTTTATCCGCTAATTCAAACATCTTGGTCATGGCGATATTTCCATAAATCGTTTGAGTTAACGGCGCACCAACTAAAGCTACCAATAAAAAAGAAGCACTTTTATTCTGCGCAAAATTTTTCTTCCAAGCACCAATAGCTGCCATACCAGCTACTCCGGCTCCAGCTGCAGAACCACAAGCAGCTAAAGCTAAAACCAAAATACACCCTAAATCTTTAAATTGAGCACTCATTCCTGCATCCATTTTAATTCTCCTTTCGACCAAATGGCTTATAAGCAAAACCACTCCAGGTCACATTAGCATGTCCACAAAACTCTAGCACATTAAGCCTAACTCCATGCACCAAAACCGACATCGGTCCTAAAATTATATTTAAAGCATGACCCATTATCACAATTAAAGCCGCCGCAACAATAGTTAAAAAATCGCCTTTTTTAAAAACTCCAGCTGCCATCGCATTAAAAGCATCGGCAATGGCTACTCCAGCTAAACCTACTGCAAAAAGTCGAATATAAGAAACAACGTCCGTAAAATTGTTAACTAAACTTAAAGCAATAGTACCTAATCCTGCACCAATAGTTTTAAGTATATTTTTTTGCGGGCTGGTAAAAAATAAAACTAAGATTAAGCCACTAATAATTAACCCATTACTAAATCCTGGATAAAGATCTCCCAGAATTAAATTTTTCGCTAAAAAGAATACCGCCCAAATTACACAAATCCAGCCTAAATCAGCTAAAGCGATTAGTGCCGGAGCTTTTAAAATCGCTCTCCACCCATGGGCAAAAGATAAATGCAGCGCTCCGATAAAAAAGCAAAATGCCTGAATAAATGAAGCATTACCCAGAGCCGGAATTAATGGTTTAATCCCTAAATTTAAAAGCCAAGCTTGACCAAAAAATGTTGCCGTCAACAGCCCCCATATAATAGCGCAAAAACTTAAGATGTAAAAGAGAAAAAATACGCTCTGATCTTTAATCTTATAACCAAATTTTTTATGTAACCAAAAATTAAGCATCAGATAAACTAATCCGTAACCAGCATCCCCGATTAACATACCAAAAAACAAACTAAAGAAAATAATAAACAAAGGGCTAATATCAAGTTCTCGATATCCCGGAACAAGCTCTAAAAGTTTTAAAAGCGGTTTAATTAAAGCAATCCAACGCGGATTACGCACCAGCGTAGGAACTTCATCTTCCTGACTAGGCACGCTAGTAAAAATTCCCCATCCCTTTTGCTTAGCCAAAGCAACCAATGCCATCTCTTCGTTAATGGGAAGATATCCTTTTAAAAACACAAGTTGTTCGGATTGACCCATTCCCGCAAACGTTTCTTGAAATTCTAGTTTTTTTTGCAAACTATCTCTAAATTTGATTAATTCTTTTTGATAAGGAACCTGCTGAATTAATTGTTTTTCTAAAGCTTTAATTGCTTTAAGATCCTCTTCTTTACGTTGCAACATCTTTCCTAAACTCATCGCTGGTAAAGAAATTTCTTTAAAACCAATTTCAATTTTTTTCTTAGCAACAACTAAACAATTAGCAATCCCCCCCTTAACAGAAAGTTGATTAATTACTACTGCATCGGTAATTTCCTTTAATTGCTTAAGAGGTATTTGATAAAGCCCGGCAAAAATATTCTTTTGCGCTAAATTTGCAAAATCTTGAGGATCAAAGTCACCCCAATCTTGATACTGTTTAATCTTTAGCGTTAGAGCAGTAAGATACTCTACCAGCTGGTCTTTACGTTTATGTAAATCAATTACATGGCGATAAACTAATTTGGCATCAACATTTTCATTATCTACAACAGGCTTTTTCTCTAAAGGAATACTGGATAAAATACTTAAAGCCTGATCCAAGAGAGCAATTTCTTCAGTTAACAAAATAACATCATTGCCCTTAGGGGGCTGCACATGTTCAATATGTAAAACTCCCTGGGCTTGCAACTTATTTAAAACATCTAAGCTATCTTTGGCTTGAGTGACCACAATTACTTTTTTCATGGCAACGATCATGCCGCACCCCCTGCTAAAACCAGCTCTGCGATCTTTCTTTTAGCAATTTTACAACGACCGACAGCATTAGCCATTTGATCACCAATATAAATTTTAATTAAGCGAATATTTTCTTGGGAAGCGGGAATTTTAACTTTTTCAAAAAGATTAACTCTTTGAGCAGTAATACGCAACTCCTGCCTAAGAATATTAACCCCCTCCTGCATTAAAACTATCTCTTTATTTAAGATAATAATTTCCCTAAAAGCTAAAATTGCATAATCTAACCACAGTGGGGTAATAAATAAATCATACTCCGAATTAACAAACTCTATTTTTTCGAAAATAGGAATATCCACCCCAGCAATATTTTTCAAAGTTGTATCGATTCTTTGAGGCTTTAAATATTCTTTTAAATTCACATAAGCATCAGACAATAATCCAGCCCAAAGAAGAATTGCTTGTTTTTTCTTTAAAAGAGTTTGTTTTTTTATTTCTTGTGCAGAACTAAGTTGAAGAATTTCTAACTGCAGCTGTTGTTTCTTTAATTGCAACGTCGGTAAATAACGTTGAAACTGTTTTAAGGCGTCACGCTGCCTTTTTAATTCACCTTTAGTAAATTTTATTTTTGCCATTATGCCTTAGGTTTATCCCGTTAGAAATAGGTTGTCAAAGACAACCGTAAACCATCTTTTTTGTCTCGTTTCTAACGGGGCCAGAACTGCTGGATAATTGAAAGTTTGATTCCGGTTTCTTCAGGAGAAAAACAATCTGCTAAAATCTGCCAACCTAAATCTAGTGCTTTTTCTAAAGGAATGTTTACTTTCAATGACATCATATTCTTTTCAAAAAGCGCACCATACTTAAGTAATTTTTTATCCCAAGCGCTCATTTGAAAACCCATTGATTGTTTTTCCAATGTTTCACGATAGCTGGCAAAAAGTTGAATCATCGTATCCATAATCGCACGATGATCCGCACGCGTTTTTCCATTTACCTGTTGCTTTAAACGGCTCAGTGAACCGAATGGCTCAATCATAGCATTTTTTAAATAAAACTGTCCTTCCGTAATATATCCGGTATTGTCCGGAACCGGATGCGTAACATCGTCTCCGGGCATAGTCGTCGCCGCTAAAATGGTAATCGAACCAGCCCCTTGGAAATCAACGGCTTTTTCATAACGCGCAGCTAACTGACTATAAAGATCTCCGGGATATCCACGATTAGAAGGAACTTGCTCCATAGTAATAGCAATTTCTTTTAATGAATCAGCAAAATTAGTCATATCAGTAAGTAGAACCAATACTCTTTTACCTTTTAAAGCAAAATCTTCAGCTACTGCTAAACTCACATCAGGTACCAATAAACATTCAACCGTAGGATCCGATGCAGTATGAATAAAAAACACACAACGCGAAAGCGCTCCGGCAGCATTTAAAGTTTCACGAAAGAAAAGAAAATCATCGTACTTTAGACCCATACCACCTAAAATAATAATATCTACCTCTGCCTGAATAGCAATACGTGCTAAAAGTTCATTGTAAGGTTCACCGGCAATAGAAAAAACAGGTAGTTTTTGTGATTCTACTAAAGAATTAAAAACATCAATCATCGGAATGCCTGTGCGAATCATTTTATTAGGAACAACTCTTTTAACTGGATTTACGGAAGGAGAGCCGATATCGGTCAAATTATCAGAAAGCAATGGTCCATGGTCCAAAGGCAAGCCGCTTCCATTAAAGATACGCCCTAATAAATTATCTCCCGTAGGAACCTGCATCGGATGACCTAAAAATCTTACCTTATCTTGAGTAGAAATTCCACGAGAACCAGCAAAAACCTGTAAAGATACTTTATTGCCATCAATGCGGATTACCTGGGCTAAAGAATTGCCGCGACTAGTAGTAATCTGAGCAATATCTAAGTAACCTACCCCTTGAGCCTCAACAGTAATGACGTCTCCGGCAATTTGAATAATATTAGTATAAACTTTTTGCATAATTATTTTATATCCTTGATTTTAGCTGCTAAAAATAGTGTAATCTGTTCTTCTATTTTTTTAAATTCTAAGCTATTAAATTCCGCACTATTCCATCCTCTAAAAAATTGGCGCAACTGTTGGAAAAAATGCAACGCAGTTTCTTTATTTTCTAATTTATATTCAGTATCCAGAATTTTACAAATAAATTTAAATAAATAAACTTGTCGCTCTGCAGACGTAGCTTCATCCACTGGGTCAAAAGCATTTTGCTGTAAATAAACAAAATCGAACAACTCTCCTTTTAAATATTGAATATAATCATCCAGAGTTGTGCCTTCTTCTCCTACAACTTTCATCATCTGCGCAATTTCATAACTACGCCTTAAAATATTCTGGCCCTGTTCTTGATTCTCTGGGCTAACAATACTTTTATATTTACTCCAGCTAATCAAAGGATCTATCGCTGGATATTTTCGCGCATCACTTCGTTCACGGGAAAGCCCATGAAAGGCCCCCACTACTTTTAAAGTTGCCTGGGTAACTGGCTCTTCAAAATTTCCACCGGCAGGACTCACCGTTCCACCAATAGTTACTGAACCTGTCTGGCCATTATAAAGCTTAACTACGCCAGCGCGTTCATAAAATGAAGCAATCCGCGACTCCAAATATGCTGGGAAGGCTTCTTCTCCGGGGATCTCTTCTAAACGACCACTCATTTCACGCATCGCTTGAGCCCAACGAGAAGTTGAGTCTGCTAACAATAAAACATTTAAACCCATCTGACGATAATACTCTGCAATGGTTACCGCCGTATAAACGCTAGATTCACGCGCCGCCACCGGCATCGAACTAGTATTACAAATAATTACTGTACGATCCATCAATGGTTTATTGGTACGTGGATCAATTAACTCAGGAAAAGTTTTTAAAGTTTCTACTACTTCTCCGGCTCTTTCTCCACAAGCAGCAATAATAACCACGTCCACATCGGCATGACGACTAGTTAATTGCTGCAAAACAGTTTTGCCTGCACCAAAAGGACCAGGGATACAATAAGTGCCCCCCCGGCTTACCGGGAAAAGCGAATCAATTAAACGCATTTTTGTCACCAATGGCTGCGATGGTCTTAATTTCTCAGCATAAGCTTGAATCGGTATTTTCACTGGCCAACTTTGCTCTAAAAATACTTCATGGATATGTCCGGTAGAATCTTTAAGTTGAGCAATCGGTTGTTTTAGATTATATTTCCCTGCGCCAACAATACTAACTACCTCTAGGCTACCTGCTAACATAAAAGGAGCCATAATGTAATGTTTAAAAAATTTCTCCGGAACAAAACCTAACCAGCTGCCGGCTAAAACTTTATCTTGGGGTTTTACTAAAGGAGTAAAATTCCATTCTGATTGGTCATCCAAAGCTTCTAGGTATACGCCACGTTTTAGAAAAAATCCACATTTTTCTGCAAGAGCTGGAAGAGGATTCTGCAAACCATCATAAATTTGACCTAACAATCCCGGACCCAATTCAACAGAAAGTAATTCATCGCTAAACTCTACTAGGTCCCCAACTTTTAACCCTTGAGTACTTTCATAAACTTGCATCTCTGCTTGATCTGAGCGCACCCGAATAACCTCGGCTTTTAAACGTACCTGTCCACAAAGAATATAAGCAACTTCATTCTGGATGATACTACCCTGCACCTGGGCAGTCACCATGTTGGCATTAACTTTAACTACTTTTCCAGTTCTTTTATTTTCCATAATTAATTCACCAATACCCCATCATACAAATCTTCTTTATTTGCATTTTCTACTTTTTCCCAGCGTTCTAATATCTTAAGCTTCAAAGCATAGATCAATAATGCTTCAAAATCAAAATAATGTCCCAGCGTTAACTGATCTAAATAATTCCATCTCTCCTGATCTAGGATTTTTTCTGCTTCCAATGCATACAGATTATGCCGATGTGCCGACAAAGCAATAACGCTAATATGCGCCTGCGGAAAATCTGGCAAACGTACATATTTTTCAGGATCAATTTTTTTATCTTTAGCTCTAATCCGCACTAATTCATTCTTAAGAGCTGTATCAAAATTTAACCAATCCTTAAGAATCCCCGCAGCAGAAATATCCAAAATACCACTACTTACATTACGTAATCGTAAAATATCTACTTCCGGAACTAGGTTTTGACATTTAGCAAAAAATTCTTCTAGACTAAACGGCATATGCGAAGAAAAATTAAGCAATGGCAAGCTTGAAATTAAATATACATAATAACTGCTCATTAATTTTAGCCTTCCAAAATTTTATTTAACTCTGGCCTTAAGTTATCGGCCAAATATTGTATAAGCGCTTGATCACTAAAATCAAAAACAGACTTACTAGCATCAAAACTAATTACAAAACCACTTTGAATACTATTTTGGGACTTTAACACTATTTGTTTCTTTGTTTCTTGCGCAATCTGTTTTAAAAATCCATTTTCTAATTTTTCCTTATCCTGCTGACTTAAAGAAACAATAATTTCAGAAGAATTAGTTAGCGGGGCATTTTTTATTAATGTTGCAATAATACCAGCCAAAACTTCTGCAGAAAGTGCCTGGCTTAACTCTACCTTAATCAAATTATTTAACATGGCGTTAATTTCTTTGCGTAGGCTAATCAGCAAATCCCGCCCGGCTTGTTTTAAAGAAGCCTGGGTAGAATCATCGAGTTTTTTGGCTTGCTCGACCGCTTTTTCTACAATTTGTTTAGCCTCTAACTTAGCTGTCTGAATTATTTTTTGAGCTAATAAATCGGCATCAGTTTTTATTTGCGCAGCTTTTTCCTCGGCTATTTTAATTCCTTCCCGTTGAATTTTTGCAATTAAATCTTTAATTTCTTCTGCCATGGAGATCTCCTAAAATTTCGTTTGCTGCCACTAAAGGATTGGCTGCCTTTAAAATTGGCCGGCCAATGACTAAAAAATTACTTCCGGCTTTTAGTGCTTCCGACACAGTTGCTGTTCTCTTCTGGTCATCTTTGGCACAACTTTCTGGTCTAATCCCTGGAGTAACGATAACAAATTTCTTTTTAATTTTGGTGCGCAGTTTTGCTGCTTCTTGGGCCGAACAAACTACTCCGTCTAAACCCCAGGCAATGCCATTTTTAGCTAAAGAAAAAATTTCTTCAGGCCTAGCCTTTTTACTCGTCAAAACAGTAACCCCAATTAATAAAGGACGGGTCGTTTTAGAAATCTTTGCTTGGTTTTTAGCCGCATTTACCGCCGCCTCAACCATGGCTTGATCACCTGAGATATGCAAAGTTAACATCTTTACCTTAAGCCGCACCGCCGAAGCTACTGCTTGGGCCACGGTATTAGGAATATCATAATACTTCAGGTCTAAAAATACCTGTGCCCCTTTTTTGTGTAGCAGCTGAATAATCTTGGGTCCATAAGCAGTAAAGAGATGACTACCTACTTTAAAAATTTTTATTTTAGGGTACAGTAGATTAACCAAACGCTTAGCTTGCGCTAAGGTATTTACATCTAGGGCTAAAATTATTTGAGAGTTACTTACTCTTTGCACGCTTTTAATCTTCCGATAAGATTATCTAAATTCTGAATATTATGTTCGACCATATACTGTTTTAACCCTAAAATAATCTCTAAGCTCACTTTAGGATTAATAAAATTAGCAGTCCCTACGCTAATAGCGGTTGCTCCAGCAATAAAAAACTCCAAAGCACTTTGAGTGTCCATTATACCACCCATCCCGATAATAGGAATCTTAATTTTATTATAACTCTCCCAGACCATCTTAATGGCTACCGGTCTGATCGCCGCTCCGCTTAATCCACCAACCCAGGCCCCCAACTTTGGAGTACGCTGATTAACATCAATACTCATTCCACTCAAAGTATTAATTAAGGCCAACGCATCACTACCGCCATCTTGAGCAGCAATTGCAATTTCGCTAATCGAAGTCACATTAGGCGATAATTTAGTAATTAAACATTTTTGTGTAACCTTGCGCACCATACTCACTAATTCAAAAGTATCTTTGGCATCTTGAGAAACTAATTTATTTTTTTGCAAATTAGGACAAGAGATATTTAATTCAATCGCCGCTACTGTATCAATTTTATCTAAGCGATTAGTTAAATTTAAAAACTCATCTAAATTTTCTTCTGCAGCAATACTCACAATAATCGGAACGGATAATTTTGCTAAATAAGGAAGTTTCTCTTGAAGAAATTTATCAATACCAGGATTCTCTAATCCAATAGAATTAAGCATGCCAGCAGGAGTCTCGCAAGTACGGGGAGGAATATTTCCGTGGCGTGGTTTAAGTGTAATGGTTTTAGTAACAATTGCTCCCAATTTCTTTAAATCCATAAAATCTTTAAATTCTTCTGCATAACCAAAAGTTCCACTGGCCACCATCACCGGATTTTTTAATTCCAATCTTCCCAGATTAACGCTTAAATTAGGCTTAATTTTTACCATGTTAGCTCCTGAGCAGAAAATACCGGGCCATCTTTACAAACTCGTTGATACCCTGACTTGGTTGAAACTACACAACCTAAACAAACACCAATTCCACAAGCCATATGCGACTCTAAAGAAAGTTGCGCATTTATTTTATTGTTCTGAGCAATTGCACTAACTGCTTTTAACATCGCAGTAGGACCGCAAGAAAAAATCTCTGAAAATTTGTCTTGGGTTAAAATAAGTTTTAATAGATCTGTAACCTTACCCTTAAATCCTTGTGAGCCATCGTCAGTAGCCAACTGGACTTTACAACCCAGGGCCTTAAATTCTGACGCACAGAGAATTTGCTTTTTAGTTCTGGCACCAATTAAAACGAGTGGTTTTTGCAATTTTTTTGCTAAAAATACTAACGGGGCAACCCCCATTCCTCCGGCAATTAAAATATTTTTACTGTTTAAAGTTTTACTGGTTTTAGAATAAGTAAACCCGTTACCTAGAGGCCCAATTAAATCTAAGTATTCACCAGACTTTCTAGTCGACAAGATCTGTGTACCGGGACCTAATATTTGATAAAAAAGTTTTATCTTATTAGCCTCTACTTGATGAATACTGATCGGGCGACGCAACAAAGGTTCTAAACCGGTATTAACTTTAATATTTACAAACTGCCCAGCTAGAGCATTTTTAGCAATTAAACTAGACTCAAATACTAGATGCCAATAATTATCTTGATATTTTTTATTAGATATAATTTTAACTTTATTTTGAAATGTTTTCATGATTTTTACTCGTCCATTTACTTAATAAAATTACAAAAATAGCAAACAAAGCAAAAGTTAAAACTAGCCAGGCTAATTGTTGAAAATACACTCTTAAGCCATTCGTGGCAATATCTTCCCATGACTCAACTAATAAAATTAACAAAAGCAAGGTCGACATCGAGCCAATTTCTTTTTGAAACCAGGCAAGCTTAATTGGCAGATAAGCACTAATATCTAATTTTATAAGAGTCAAAAGAGAAGGAAATATTCGCGGGACTTTTTTGCAATATTCCTTATAACTTCCTGGAAAAATAGCCGATAGCTTAGCTTCCTCTTTATAAATTAGTAATAGATAGCGAATAATAAAAACGATAAGAAAAATGATTACCGCCCACCATTGAAAAATAGCCAAAACTACTCCTAGGCCAATCAGAAATATTCCTAAATACATCGGATTACGCACCACTTGATATGGCCCGCCCTGAATTAAAGCCTGGCTCTCTTGAGAGTTCTCCGCTTTATAACCGCGCGCAGAAACCCGAATAATCTGACCTAAAAAAATTAACGCAAACCCCAATAGCTCCACCGCTTCCTCCCAGAATCCTCCGGAATACCGGCGAATAAATACTCTAGGGAAAAATACAATAATCAATGCCGCAATCCCCATAATAATTCCATTAATCTTAAGCCTTTTCTTCATAAATTATTTTTGGCACTTATCACAAAAATAAGTACCCCTTCCCCCTTGAGTAAAACGTTTAATTGGATGATGACAAACTAAACATGGCTGTTTATCTCGACCGTAAACTTGATGAAAACGCGCATAGTCTCCATTCTTTCCAGAAACCCGCACATAATCATCCACCGAAGAACCACCATGTTGAATTGCCTTGGTTAATACTTTTTTTGTTTCCTTGTACAAACTTTCTGTTTCTTTACTACTCAAACTTTGCGCCACGCGCTCAGGATTAATCCGAGCATGAAATAAAATCTCTGCCGCATAAATATTGCCAATCCCAGAGATAAACGATTGGTCTAAAAGTAGTGGTTTAATTTTAGTTTTTCTTTTTAAAAGCATAGCTTTAAAGTCAGCAGAAGTCAAATCAAAAGGCTCTGGGCCCAAGCCTTGCACAAACTTTAACTTTTTCCAATCCTTAACCAAGCGCAACTCGCCAAATAAACGATGATCATTAAAATCTAAGATACTGCCATCCGACAGATGAAACGCTAAACGACTTTTCTCTGAGCCACCCGGATAAACTAGTTGTCCGGTCATCTTAAGATGTACCGTTAAGAACAAACCATTGGATAACTCTAAAATCAATAATTTTGCTCGACGTAAAACATTTCTTATTGTTTGACCTTCTAAAGATTTTTTAAATTGTAAAGGTGCCGGCTCCCTAATTACCTTGGGATTATTAATTGCTACTTTAATAATTTTTTTACCGATGATTACCTTAGAAAGATCCTGTTTAATAGTTTCTACTTCTGGAAGCTCAGGCATAATTATTTTTTAATTTTCTTTCCCTTAACTTTATAGTACTCTTGCAAACATTTCACTTTTAACTTTTTCTTTAATAAAACTTCAATTCCGCTTACCGTAGCTTGTGCACCAAAAATTGTTGTAGTATAAGGTATGGCGTTTAAAATAACCTGAGAACGTATCTTTACTTCATCTAAATGTGGAATTCTTCCCGAAGGAGTATTAATCACCAACTGTATCTTGCCGGCTTTCATTAAATCCAAAACATTAGGGCTGCCTTCTGAAATTTTCGGTAAAACCTTAGAAGCAACTTTACTTTTTGCCAACACCATTGCAGTTCCGCTGGAGGCATAAATTTTAAAACCTAAATCCTTAAACTTTTTAGCAATTAAAATAATATTACGCTTATCTCGATCGTTAACTGAAATAAATACATTGCCTCTTTTAGGTAATTTTTGACCAGCGGCCAACTGACTCTTAATATAAGCCTGACCAAAATCAGCATCGATACCCATAACTTCACCGGTTGATTTCATCTCCGGACCTAAAATAATATCTACTCCCGGGAAACGATTAAAAGGAAAAACTGATTCTTTAATCGCCACATGCTTAGGAATAATTTCTTTAATAAATTTTAAATCTTTTAATTTTTTTCCTAACATCGCTTTGGTCGCTAAATTGACCAAAGGAACTCCAATAACTTTAGAAACAAACGGCACTGTGCGCGAAGCACGCGGATTAACTTCTAAAATATAAACTTTTCCGTCTTTAACGGCATATTGTACATTCATTAAACCCACTACATGTAATTCTTTAGCCATATGCACCGTTGCCTGACGAATTTTATTAAGTATCTCCTCTGATAATGTGTAAGTGGGCAAAGACATCGCCGCATCTCCAGAGTGCACTCCGGCCTGCTCAATGTGTTCCATAATCCCGCCAATAATAAAATCTTTTCCATCACCCACTAAATCTACATCTACCTCAATGGCATCCTCTAAAAATTTATCTACCAAAACAGGATGGTCACCGGAAACTGCCGCCGCTTCTTTAATAAATTTTTCCAAAACCTGTTCATCGTAAGCAATCTCCATGGCTCGACCACCTAAAACATAGGAAGGACGCACCAAAACCGGATAGCCAATACGATTTGCTACTTCTTTAGCTTGTTCAAAATTAAATGCCGTTCCATTAACTGGTTGTAGAAGTCCTAACTTATCCAACATTAATTTAAAACGCTTACGGTCTTCGGCGATATCAATACTATCTGCGCTAGTTCCCAAAACCCGTACCCCTGCTTTAAGCAAAGGTACTGCTAAATTAAGCGGAGTTTGGCCGCCAAATTGCACAATTACTCCTAACGGTTTTTCTCTTTCAATAATATTTATGATATCTTCAAAAGTTAACGGTTCAAAATACAATTTATCTGAAGTATCATAATCAGTAGAAACGGTCTCCGGGTTACAGTTAACCATAATGCTCTCTATTCCTTCTTCCCGCAAGGCATATGCAGCGTGGCAACAACAGTAATCAAACTCAATTCCTTGCCCGATTCTATTGGGTCCACCTCCTAAAATAATGACTTTTTTCTTCATTTTACTCCACTTTTTAGCTTTATTTGACTACTTTATGGGTTAATTGCTCCATTTCCCTATTTTTGCTTATTTTGCCCCTGACAGGAATTGAGCACTCACCTTATCTAGCGAAACACTGTCGAGCGCAGCGAGACAGTGTCGAACCTTCGATTTCCTGTCACTTATTTTGCCCCTGACAGGAATCGAACCTGTACCACCAGCTTCGGAGGCTGATGCGCTATCCGTTGCGCTACAGGGGCATAAAAATTATTTAACCTGATATACAATTTTTCCATTAAAGATTGTATATTCAACTAACCCTTTTACGGTTTTACCAATAAACGGTGAATTGTGAGATTTAGAAAGAATTTTCTTCTTTTCTATCACAAATTCCCTGTGCGCATCGATAATAATTATATCTGCGTCAGCATCAACGCCTAAAGTACCTTTATTAATTCCTAAAATCCTGGCTGGATTTAAGGCTAATTTCTCAACCAACTCTGACCAACTTAATATATTTTTATCAATTAGCTCCATGACACTCACAGATAACCCTGACTCTAGTCCAATTTTTCCAAACTCCGCGCGATCAAACTCAATCTCCTTTTCATTCTCTGTATGTGGAGCATGGTCTGAGGCAATTACATCTATAATCTTATTTTTTAATCCATCTTTTATCGCCGCTAAATCTTTTTTAGTGCGCAGAGGTGGATTAATTTTCATATTTGTATCATAATCGATTATATCATCTTCAGTTAAAGCAAAATAATGCGGAGCAGTTTCACAGGTCACTTTAATTTCTTTTTGTTTAGCCGCAGCAATAATCTCTATGGATTCCTGGCAGCTTACGTGGGCAATATGCACCGCTGACCCAGACTTTTGCCCCAAATCAATATCACGCGCTACTCGCTTATATTCTGATTCATTGGATATCCCACGTAAACCCAAGCGCGTAGAATTAAACCCTAAATTAATTACGCCTTTTTGTGTTAATTTTTTATCTTCACAATGGCAAATGGTTAAAACCCCCGCTCCTTTGGCATCTTTTAAAGCTTGCAACATAATACTATCGTTATCTACAGAAGCTCCATCATCGGAAATAGCCAAAGCGCCAGCTTGTTTTAATGCCGCAATATCATTTAATTGGTTTCCTAGACGATCTTTAGTAATTGCTCCACAAACTAACACATTAACTTTAGCATCATTTTTAATTATTTTTTGTAACAGAGCGATACTTTCTGGACAATCCATCGCCGGTTGAGTGTTGGGCATGGCTAACACAGTAGTCACGCCACCTTTAGCAGCAGCCGCTGTGGCACTAGCTACGGTTTCTTTGTCTTCTCTTCCAGGTTCGCGCAAATGCACATGCATATCAACAATTCCCGGGGCGACAATTTTATTTTCCGCATTAATTACAGTGGCATCGCTAGATATAATATTTTTAGCCACTTTAGAAATTTTATTACCTTCAATTAAAATATCTAAAACTGCGTCAATTTTATTTGCCGGATCAATTACGCGACCACCTTTTATCAAAATACTTGCCCCGTTAGAAATAGGTTGTCGCTGACAACCGCTGGGCATCTCTTCTATTTTATTTCTAATGGGGCTCATTTTTTCGCTTCCTTAGCTTGGCTGACTAAATATAAAACCGCCATTCGCACCGCAATCCCGTTAGTTACCTGCTCTAAAATTACCGAATTAGCTCCGTCAGCCACCTCGCTAGACATCTCAATCCCTCGATTAATCGGACCCGGATGCATTACCACAATATCTTTTTTAGCTTTGGCCAATCTTTCTTCGGTAATCCCAAATTTTTTAAAATAATCTAGTTGTGCTGGGAAAGCCGTACCTTCATCGCGCTCAAATTGCATCCTTAAAACATTTACAGCGTCGGATTTTTTTAGAACCTCATCTAAATTGCTAGAAGTTTTGGCTCCGGTTAATTCTATCCCTACTGGCAATAAGATCTCTGGAGCACAAACCGTAACATTAGCTCCTAACTTAGTTAAACCCCAAATATTAGAACGCGCCACACGAGAATGTGCAATATCGCCGACAATCGCTACATTTAATCCTTTAATTTTTCCTAATTTTTCTTTTAAAGTAAACATATCCAATAAAGCTTGGGTAGGATGTTCATGCCAACCGTCTCCGGCATTAACCACGCTAATATCTAGAGCTCGCGCCAACATATTGGCCGCCCCTGAATAGTTGTGGCGCATTATAATAATATCAGCTTTTAAGGCTTGAATATTTTTCCCAGTATCAATTAAAGTCTCGCCTTTGCGCACACTAGAAGTCTCTGTGGAGATATTAATAACATCAGCAGAAAGTCGTTTTGCGGCTACCTCAAAAGATACGCGGGTACGCGTCGATGGTTCATAGAAAAGATTAACGGCGGTTTTTCCGCGCAGTGCAGGAACTTTTTTAATTTCCCGGGTCGAGACTTCTTTAAATGATTCAGCAGTGTCTAAGATTAACTCAATCTCTTCGCTAGTTAAATACTCTAAACCTAAAAGATCTTTCTTGGTCCAGACCATTATGCTTTCTCCGCAATTAAAACTTCATCACTGCCATCAGACTCTTGTAAATGCACTTCTACTGCTTCTTTATGAGAAGTTGGAATATTTTTGCCCACAAAATCTGCGCGAATTGGTAGCTCGCGATGTCCGCGGTCGACTAAAACTGCCAACTGTATCGACTTAGGTCGGCCAAAATCAATTAAGGCGTCCAGTGCTGCCCGAATGGTGCGCCCGGTATAAAGCACATCGTCGACTAAAACTAAATTTTGATTATTAATGTCGAAATCTATTTCGGTTTTTCGCACCAACGGTTGGCCGGAAGCCAGCGCTAAATCATCGCGGTAGAGAGTAATATCTAAAGCGCCGACTGGAACATCGATATTTTCAATTTTCTTGATACATTCGGCGATACGTTTAGCAATAAAAACCCCGCGATTACGAATTCCAACTATACATAAATCAACCGTGCCCTTATTTTTTTCAATAATTTCATGGGCAATGCGCATAATCGCCCGATTTATGCCTTCCTGATCCAATATTTTAACTTTTTCCTTCATCTAGCCCTCGTAGGCACAAAAATACCCTCGGCTTGGTTTGCCCAGGGTTCATAAGTTTTTAATAATTTATTCTGCATTTTATTTACCTTGCCAGCTTCTCAGAGCCGGACTTAAAGGTCCATTTAAGGTTAATTATACTGCCAAATGCTTATTTGTCAAGTCTAAATTATAATTACAAACTCCCCTCTCGGTTTAGGATTTATAAGCTTTTCTTGAATAATTTTTGGGTCTCCGCGTAGCACTTCCTCAAACTTTTTGGTCAGCTCTCTGGCCACCACCACTTCTTTATCTGGGAAAACTGCCTTTATATCATCTAAACTGGCTAAGATACGATGACAAGACTCATAAAACACTAACGTACAACCCAATTGCTTTAATTTCTCTAGCTGATTTCTGCGCGCTTGCGCACGATTAACTAAAAAACCTCCAAAATAAAATTCATGTGCCGGTTTACCGGAAAGCACCAAAGCATTGACAAAAGCAGCTGGTCCAGGAATAAAAGTTAATTCAATATTATTTTGTATGGCTAAATTAATTAAATTATACCCAGGATCCAAAATTCCCGGGGTGCCCGCATCAGAGACCAGGGCAACATTTTTTCCTTCTTTTAATAATTTAATTAAGTAATCCCCTTTTGTAAATCGATTATGTTGGAAAAAGCTCGTCGTGGGAGTGGTGATTTGATAATGGGTTAAAAGAATTTTGGTGTGGCGAGTATCTTCACAAGCAATTAAATCAACGCTTTTTAATATCTCTATAGCGCGATAGGTGAGATCTTTTAAGTTGCCAATAGGGGTAGCGACGATGTATAGCATATTAGAGATTGCTTCCCCGCCACGAAAATGGCGGGTCGCAATGACGACGATATTATTCTACAGTTACAGACTTAGCTAAATTACGCGGCTGATCCACATCACACCCGCGTTTTACCGCAATATGATATGCTAATAATTGTAAAGGTAATACTACTAACAAAGGTGAAAACATCTCTTCGATTTTAGGAACATAAATCACTTCATTGGTTAACTCTTTAATCTCTTTATCCCCGTCGGTAGCAATAGCAATAATTTTGCCTTTACGCGAGCGAATTTCTTGAATATTAGAGATCATTTTTTCATATACTTTCGATAATGGAGCAATACAAACTACTGCTCGATACTCATCAATTAACGCAATCGGCCCGTGTTTCATCTCGCCGGCAGCATAACCTTCTGCCGGAATATAAGAAATTTCTTTTAATTTTAATGCTCCTTCTAAAGCCGAAGGATAATTAACATTCCTACCCAAATATAAAAACGATCCTAAATGCGAATGTTTACGCGCAAGCGTAGCAATACTTTTTTGTAACTTTAAAATTTCAATCTGATGCTCTGGCACTTTACGCAACTCTTCAATTAATTTTTTAATTTTGGTCGCAGAAACCGTACCTTTAATTTGAGCTAGATATAATGCAAATAAATAAAGCGCGGTTAACTGCGCAGTATAAGCTTTAGTCGAAGCCACGCCAATTTCCGGTCCAGCATGCGTATAAATTATACCATCGCTTTCTCTGGTCAGCGTCGAGCCTAAGACATTGCACACTGATAACACCATCGACCCTAATCGCTTGGCTTCTCTAATTCCCGCCAACGTATCGGCAGTCTCGCCAGATTGGCTAATCGCAATGACTAAAGTCTCTGGACCAATTAAAAGATCGCGATAACGAAACTCACTAGAGACATCGATTTGCGTAGCCACCCCACAAATAGACTCAAGGGTATACTTAGCTACCATTCCAGCATGATAAGCCGTACCACAAGCCACAATAAATATTTTTTGTATTTCTTTTAATTTTTCTTCGGCAATATTTTGCTCTTCAAAAAATATCTTTCCAGTTTCTTTGTGAATACGGGAATAAATTAAATTTTTTAAAATTTGCGGTTGCTCATTAATTTCTTTGAGCATAAAATGATCATATCCACCTTTTTCTGCCTGGGCAATATCCCAATTAATGTGCACGATGTCTTTAAAAACGGTTTTGCCATCTAGGTTGCTAACTTTATAATTATCTTTATCTAATACGACAATTTCATTTTCATCTAGAAAAATAACTTCTTTGGTAAATCCTAAAATTGCAGGAACATCGGAGGCTAAAAAGTTTTCACCCTTGCCCACTCCAACGATCAATGGGCTGCCAAAACGCGCACCAATTAATTTATTCGGTTCTTTAGCAGAAATAACTCCAATGGCAAAAGAACCAATTAATAATTTTAAAGCCTTAGCCACCGCTTCTTCTAAAGATACATTTACATAAAACTTTTCAATTAAGTGCACAATAACTTCGGTATCAGTTTGACTGACAAAGGTGTGGCCGTCTTTAATTAATTGTAGTTTAAGTGCTTCAAAATTTTCAATAATTCCGTTATGCACGACGGCAATTTGCCCTGAGCAATCTGGATGAGGATGGGCATTAGCCTGCGTAGGCGCACCGTGAGTCGCCCAACGCGTATGGGCAATGCCGACTACACCGCTTAACGGTTTACTTTTAACTAATTTTTCTAATGCACTAATTTTTCCGGGAGATTTACGAATGCCAACACTACTTTTTTTAGGAAGGATTAACGCGATACCACTGGAATCATAGCCGCGATATTCTAGGCGTTTTAAACCCGCCAATAAAATTGGCTGAGCTTCTTTTTCGCCGATATATCCGACTATGCCGCACATGTATACACCTTAAATTTAATGACCCTAACGGGATTTGAACCCGTGTCGAGAGCTTGAAAAGCTCTTGTCCTAGACCAGGCTAGACGATAGGGTCGATTAGTCTTATGCTTCTTCTTCAGCAATTACTGGAGCCACACAAGAAACATGATCCTTGTCTTGTAACTTAATTAACCGTACACCTTGTGAAGAACGACCAGTTTCACGAATATCTTTTATAGCGCAACGTAAAAATATACCATTTTGAGTAATCACCATCAACTCATCCCTGTCATTGACGGTTTTTAAATTTACCGCCTGCCCATTTTTATCAGTAACTTTAATATTAATTACACCTTTACCACCGCGGCTGGTTAAACGATATTCATCAATGGTGGTGCGCTTTGCAAAACCTAATGCGGTTACAGTAAGAATAGTAGAATTTTTCTGCGGCACAACCATATCAATGACTTCATCCTTTTTAGCCAATGAAATCGCGCGTACCCCATGTGCACCACGCCCCATTTCTCGTACTTTCTCCTCACTAAACCTGATCGCTTTTCCTTGACGAGTACCGATTAATAATTCTTGTTTGCCGTCGGTCATCTCTACACCAATTAAAGCATCATCTTTATCTAAAGTAATACCAATAATACCGCCTTTGCGGGGATTACCATATGCCTCTAATTTAGTTTTCTTAATTTGTCCTAGCTTAGTCACCATTACTAAATATTTGTCCGCAGAAAATTCCTTTACCGGGATAGTGGAGCTAACCTTAGCTGACGCTTCCATCTGCACCAAGTTGACAATCGCTTTACCTTTAGAGATACGACTGGCTTGCGGAATCTCATAAACTTTTAACCAATGCACCTGGCCTTTATCGGTAAAAATTAATAAATAATCTTTAGTTGAGGCGACAAATAAATGTTCACTAAAATCTTCTTCTTTTAATTCTGCTCCGGTAGAGCCGGTGCCACCACGTTTTTGCTTACGATACGCACTGACCGGTAAACGTTTAATATAGCCACCGTGACTAATGGTCACCACTACATCTTCTTCAGCAATTAAGTCTTCTACTTCTAATTCCTCAGCTTCTCCGACGATATCGGTGCGCCGAGAATCACCAAATTTTTTCTTTAACTCTTCTAATTCTTCTTTAATAATCGCTTCGATTTTTTTAAGCGAAGCTAAAATAGAGCGACAAATTTCAATCTTCTTTAAAAGTTCAGCATACTCTGCTTCTAACTTATCCCGCTCTAAAGCAGTCAGGCGCTGTAACTGCATTTCCAGAATAGCCTGAGCTTGCAACTCTGAAAGCTCAAACTCTTTCATTAAATTAAGCTTGGCCGCTTCTATACTTTTAGAAGTTTTAATAACTTTAATAATCCGATCAATATGTTGTTGGGCAATTTTTAATCCTTCTAAAATATGCGCACGTTTTAAAGCTTTATCTAATTCAAATTGGGTGCGTCTACGAATAACTACCCGACGGTGTTCAATATAACAATCCAATACTTGACGCAAATTTAAAACTTTAGGCCGATTATCTACCAAGGCCAACATAATCACGCCAAAAGTACTCTCTAGCTGTGTATGCTTAAAGAGTTGGTTTAAAATAATCTGTGATTCAACATCACGCTTAAGCTCCACAACTATACGCATACCTTCTTTATCGGATTCATCGCGAATATCGGAAATTCCTTCGATTTTTTTATCATCGACTAAAGCCGCGATAGCTTCAATGAGCGAAGACTTTTGCACCTGGTAAGGAATCTCGGTAAAGATAATGAGGTCTTTACCATTCTTCTGGTGTTCAATCGTGGCTTTACCGCGCATGACTAATTTTCCGCGCCCAGTAGTATAAGCATCTTTAATGCCGCCTTTACCACAAATCAAACCACCGGTCGGAAAATCCGGGCCCTTAATATAACGCATCAAATCTTTAATCTCTGCGTTAGGATTGTCTAACAAATAAATAATGGCATCACACACTTCAGTCAAATTATGCGGGGGGATATTGGTCGCCATACCCACGGCAATGCCACTAGAGCCATTCACCAAAAGATTGGGTAAAGATGCGGGTAATAATAACGGTTCTTTTAAAGAGGAGTCGAAATTAGGTCCGTAATTAACAGTTTCTTTTTCAATGTCACCCAACATTTCATCAGAGACCGCCGCCAGACGAGCTTCAGTATAACGCATAGCCGCAGCAGTATCACCATCCACCGAACCAAAGTTTCCTTGACCATCAATTAACGGATAACGTAATGAAAAATCCTGTGCCATTCTCACCAAGGTATCATAAATGGCAGAGTCACCATGCGGGTGATACTTACCCATCGTCTCACCGACGATACGTGCACATTTTTTATAAGGTTTAGAATGCTCAAGATTAAGCTCGCGCATCGCATACAGTATGCGTCGATGAACAGGTTTTAAACCATCGCGTACATCGGGCAAAGCTCGCCCCACAATGACACTCATGGAATAATTTAAATATGAGTCTTTAACTTCATCCTCAATATAAACTTCAATTATTTTTTCATTACGCGTATACATATTTTAGCTTATAAAATTTCTTTTAATTTTTTATACAACACCACATTGCTCATCGTCCAAAAAGGTACTAATATAATATTCATCAAGAAAATATAAAGTGTAGTTACGATATTAACCGGTGACATCAGATCAGGACCAGCGTCAGTAAATATACCTAAAATAAACACCGGTAACAGTCCTACTAGATAAACTAAAATAATTAATCCGTACGTGCCCACCACAGGATTAATATGTTTCTTAATTAATGCACAGCTTTGTTTTAAAGCAGCCAATGGACCTAAAGTTTCATAAACGCAAACTAATGCAGATAACGACCAACGCAACGCCACAGCCAACACTAACAATAAAGCCGCAACTAATAAAATAACTCCAAAAATTAATCCTATCGTTTGATTTAATTTTAATAGCATGGGCAACACAACTGTACCTAATATACCCACAATAATTGCAAAACCCGCTGCAAATATCACTATACAAATAATTAAAACTAAATATTTTAAAAAATAGTTTTTAACTTCTTGAATACTTTGTTTAATTGTATAGGTTTGTGCACTAACTATTTTGTTAGCGCTCAATAATAGTGAAATATAACCCCAACTACTAATAACTAAGATCAACATAAAAGCCGCAGTTTGCGCCAAAGTTGTTGGTTGGCCTGCAGCAGTATTCATAAACGGTAAAAACGACATCAAGGTAACCGGTAAATTAAAGATCAAATAAATCAGACCAAGTTGTTTTAAATTCGATCTACAAAAACTTCCAGCTTGTTTAAGAATAGCTACTGGATGCAACGCCACATTTTCTTGGTTAGACATATCTGCCTCCATAGTTAAATATCCAGATTTTTAACCTGATGCGCGTGATTTTCAATAAATTCGCGCCGCGGCTCAACCTGGTCTCCCATTAATACAGTAAACATTTTATCCGCTTCCACAGCATCTTCTAAAGTTACTTTAAGAATAGTTCTTTTCTCTGGATCCATGGTCGTATCCCAAAGCTGCTGCGGGTTCATTTCTCCCAAGCCCTTATATCTTTGAATGTGCATCCCCTTGGTAGCCACTTCTCTAACAAAACCAAGCAATTCTTTTAAACTAAATACTTCTTTAATATCATCATCGTTAGTGATGCGATAAACCGCTTTAATTTTCTTTTCTGTTTCTTTACCAGTATCTAATTTAACTATCGCCGCCCCTAAATAAGTATCAAATTCAATTCCTAGCTTTTCAATTTTAACCACTAACTCATCAATTTCTTGCGCTTCGTAAAGATGTAAAACATCCCGCTCTATCTCTTTACCCTCTTTTTCCGCAAGCGCGGCGAGCTCTTTATCAGAATAGAGAAAGTTGTCCTTTCCCTCCACTTTAATGCGATAAATTGGCATTTTTTTGGTCTTAGGATGCCTAAAACTGAGATATTCTTGCAAATTTACTCCCTTTTTATCTAAATAACGTCCCAGGCGGTCCATATCCATTAATAGCTTTAAAAGCTCCTTAAACTGATTGTCTGTAAACGCTTGTTTATCTTTAACCCGAATTAATTTATGACCTTCGCGCCCTAAATCTAACAACATCTCATTCATCTGTTGTTCGGTTTGAATATACTCTTCGCGTTGGCCTCTTTTAATTTTATACAATGGCGGCTGTGTAATATAAACATGACCCGCCTCAACTAATTTAGGCAACTGTCTGTATAATAAAGTTAAAAGTAAGGTACGAATATGTGAACCGTCAATATCGGCATCAGCCATTAACATTAATTTATGATAACGTAATTTTGCTAAATCAAACTCTTCTCCAATGCCCGTACCTAATGCAGTAATAATAGTACGAATTTCTTCGTTAGATAAAATTTTATCCATCCGAGATTTCTCAACGTTTAAAATTTTTCCTTTAATCGGTAAGATCGCTTGGAACCTACGATCACGCCCCTGTTTGGCAGAGCCACCGGCGGAATCTCCTTCGACAATATATAATTCACAAAGCGCTGCGTCACGTTCAGAACAATCCGCCAACTTTCCAGGTAAACCCGCCCCCTCTAGCGCCCCTTTTCTACGTGTTAATTCACGAGCTTTACGCGCCGCTTCTCTAGCTCGCGAAGCTACGATAACTTTATCAATAATTTTATTAGCTACTGAGGGATTCTCTTCAAAATAACTGGAAAGCGCCTCTAAACTACCTGAAGCGACTAAACCTTCTACTTCAGAATTACCTAATTTAGTTTTAGTTTGGCCTTCAAATTGCGGGTTAGGAACTTTTACGCTAATTACTGCAGTCAGCCCTTCACGCACATCATCACCAGTAATTGCAATATTATCTTTTAATAAATTTTTTGCTTTTGCATATTGATTAATCGCACGAGTTAACGCCGATTTAAAACCGGAAAGATGCGTACCGCCTTCGACAGTATTGATATTATTAGCATATGAGAACAGCGTCTCGGCATAGCCGTCATTATATTGCAAGGCTACTTCTACATTAACTGCATCTTGCAATTTTTCAAAGTACACAACTTTATTGTGTAGTGGATTTTTATTTTTATTCAAATAATCCACAAATGAAACAATGCCCCCAGAAAACTCAAAAACTGCCTCTTTTTCAGAACGCTCATCGGTTAATTTAATCTTTAACCCTTTATTTAAAAAAGCTAGTTCTCTTAAGCGTTGCGAAAGAATATCATAAGAATATTCTGTTTTCGGAAAGATAGTCTTATCGGGCTTAAAGGTAATTTTGGTACCCGTAGAAGTACTTTTGCCAATAACAATTAATTTCGAAACCGTTTTGCCGCGTTCATAACGTTGATGATAAATTTTCCCGTCTCTTTTGACTTCTACCTCAAGCCAATCAGAAAGAGCATTGACACAACTCACCCCCACCCCATGCAAACCACCAGAAACTTTATAAGAGTTATGATCAAATTTCCCACCAGCATGCAAAGTAGTTAAAGCCACTTCTACTGCGGGTTTCTTTTCTGTCTTATGTATATCCACCGGAATACCGCGCCCATTATCCACTACAGTAATGCTATTATCCTGCTGTATTCCTACAACAATAGAATCACAAAAACCCCCTAAACTTTCATCAACGCTATTATCGACCACCTCAAAAACTAAATGATGTAAGCCACGTGTTGCTGTATCACCAATGTACATCGCTGGTCTACGACGCACTGCTTCAATACCCTCTAAAACTTGGATACTGGTAGCATCGTAAGTTTTAGCTTTATCCACAGGCTTAATATTCCCCTTAATTTCTTTTGAGGCTTTTTTCACTTAAAGTTCTCCAATGCGTAAACTAATATTTTTTAATTCTTTATTTTCTTTTTGAAGGATTTCCAACAACTCAACTTTTTTTAAACTTAAAATATAGAGCCAGGCCGAAGAATCTACGCTCAAACCCAACACACCCTTACTGAAATATTTAACTTTTATATGCTGCAACTCTTTCTTTGTCAAGGCTTTTTTTAACCACTGCTGCGGTCCAGCCTCGGAAACCGCATTTTTTTTAACATTAAGCCCTTGCATCACATCATCTAATGTTTTTTTTAAAAGCTCCATTTTTTAACTTAAGCGCATAGGCAAAACTATATATACATAACCACTAATTCTAACCACTCCTGGTTTTTCTGTATCCATTAATTCTAAATTCACATGATCATCATGTAAGTTTTTTAACACATCCATTAAATATATCGGATTAAACCCAATGACTAACTCTTTTCCTTGATACTCCACCTCTAATTCTTCATGAAACTCTCCTACATCGGGCGTAGACTTAGAAATTACTAATTTATTTTTAAAAACTTCTAATTTCACCGCCTGATAATCTGGCGTTGACAACAATGCCGCTCTTTTAGTAGCTAATAAAAACTGGGTTCGTGAAACTTTGATTTTATTATCTGAGGCCAGTGGGATAACTTGTTTATAATCCGGAAATTCTCCTTCAATAAGACGTGATATAATCGCTACGCTACCTAAATCAAACAAAGCTTGATTGCTACTTACCACCAACGATAATTCCCCTTGATCTTTTAAATTGCGATTTAATTCATGGATTGTTTTAATCGGAATAATCATACTCACTTCTATATCATTTTCTCCCAAAGTAAGTTTCTCGTCGGCAATAGCTAAACGTTTACCATCCGTAGCTACCAAAGTAAGATTACCTTTAGTAATTTTAAAAAGAATACCGTTTAAAACATACCGTGTTTCATCAAAAGAAACCGCAAAAGCAGTCAAAGATAACATCTGTTTTAAAACGCCTTGCTCAATCTTAATCACTTTTTTATCTTTAAACTCTGGTAATTTAGGAAACTCTTCTTTAGCTAATCCCATAATTTTAAATTGACACAAATCAGAGTCAATTACCACTTGATTGTTTTTCTTAGTAGTAATATTAATGGTTTCTAAGGGAAATTCTTTAATAATATCACTAAATCTCTTCGCAGGAATCGTAATCGCCCCCTGTTCTTGAGTATCCACAGGAATTACACAAGTTATCCCAATATCTAAATCTGTAGCCGTTAACTTTAAAATATCCGCTTGAGCTTCAATTAAGATATTAGAAAGAATGGGTAGGGCAGATTTAGAGGTAATAATGTTCTGTACTACTTGAATTGCACCGATAAGTTGATTTTTTTCGACTTTAAACTTCATTTAACAATCTCCTTCTATTTATATATATTTAATAACTTAAAATAATAGTAGTCTTAATAGGACCAAAAATCTGTGTACAAGCATAAAAACGGTTGTTATATATATGTTTAGAATAAAAATTAGCGGTTAATAACCTGGGTGTCATTGTTTGATAACTTGGATAACTTTTTCAATTCGGGTTTTTAATTCCGGATTACAGTGAATATCCTCTTTTAATTTATTGTATGAATGTAAAACCGTAGTATGGTCTTTGCCGCCAAAAAGCTCTCCAATTTCTGGTAGCGATAAATCTGTTAACTCTCTACTTAAATACATAGCGATTTGTCTGGGGAAAACAATTTGTTTGTTACGCTTCTTAGTTTTTAAATCTTGTAAAGAAATTCCAAATTCTTCTACCACGCAACGTTGAATAAAATCCACAGTAATTAATTTAGTTGGTTCTCTTAAGAGATCTTTTAAAACTTCTTGGGCTAATGGTAGTGTTACTGGCGCCTCTTCTAATAATGAATAAGCAATGGTGCGAATTAAAGCGCCTTCTAATTCTCGAATATTAGTTTTAATTAATTGCGCAATAAAAAAAATGACTTCGTCGGGTACAGCAACAGGTTCTCTTTCAATTTTCTTTTTTAAAATAGCCACGCGAGTTTCTAAATCGGGAGGCTGGATATCTGTAGCCAGGCCCCAACCGAAACGAGAGACTAATCGTTCCTGCAGATTAGTGATTTCTTTTGGTGGTCGGTCAGAGGAAAAAACAATTTGTTTATGCGCGTCGTATAAAGTGTTAAAAGTATGAAAAAATTCTTCCTGTGTAGATTCTTTACCAGCGATAAAATGAATATCATCAATGACTAATACATCTAAGGAACGATATTTTTGTCGAAAGGCTGCTGTGGAACGATGAGCGATGGCATCGATTAATTCATTAGTAAATTTTTCACTGGAGACATAACATATCTTTACTCCAGAGGGTGCATTGTTACGAATTTGATGACAGATCGCCTGGATCAGATGTGTTTTGCCTAAACCAACTCCTCCGTAAATAAATAAAGGGTTATAAGTTTTGGCTGGAGAATTAGCTACGGCGATGGAATATGCGTGAGCATGTCGATTGGATGGGCCAATCACAAAATTGTCAAAAGTGTAGCGGGAATTAAGATTAATGAAACCTGTAGTGATTGTAGGTTTGTTAGTTGCTTCTATTGTTGCAGGGGTTGTTTCTGTTTTTGTGGGGGTAGTGTTAGCTACGAGTTTTACTAACAGATTATCCAAGCCCCTAAGCTTTAAAGTTTCTTGAATAAGATGCAGATAATGTTTTTCTACCCAATCTTTAAAAAATTGGTCCGGCGCCTCTAAGTGAAGATTATGATCATCCGTGGGCAATAGTTTTAGTGGTGCAATCCAAGTAGTAAAGACGGTTTCACCGAGTTTAGTCTTTAAGTCTCCTTGTGTCTTTTCCCAGTTTTTGGTTAGCTCGAGCATGATTTGTTAAAGTAATATACAGAGTTAACAGCTTATGCACACCTTGCATAAATCTGTGGATAAATAAATGTGTTAATTTTTTTAAAACATAGCTATTATAACAGAGACCAAAATCCTTGCAAGTAAAAAAGTTAAATGTCAGTTATTATACAACAAACTACTAAACCGTCAATAAAAAACTTGACCGATAAATAAATGTGTGTTACAATTCACAAATCTTAGAAGATATTCATTTCAACTTAAAGGAGTTATTGCAATGAAAAAGAACCTAAAGACACCCACAAAAATTGTTGGTAAGAAACGCCATGGTTTCCGCAGTAAAATGGCCTCAAAAAATGGTCGTAAATTAATTGCCCGTCGACGTGCTAAAGGTAGAAAACGTTTAAGCATCTAATTGAGGTAATACTTTGCCTGCGAGATTAAGTCGAGTTGCACTTACATTAATTACTTGTTATCAAAAATATTTGAGGCCGGCTCTTCCGGTCTGTTGTCGTTTTCAACCGAGCTGTTCGGAATATGCAAAGCAAGCAATTTTAAAATATGGTTTAATAAAAGGAGTATTCAAGGGTTTCATGAGAATATTGCGGTGTCATCCTTTTTCAGGACGCTGCGGATATGATCCCTTAATATAAAATTATGGAAAAACGTTTAGTATTGGCAATCGCATTATCACTTTTAGTATTATTGAGTTGGTCAGTGCTTGTACCTAAGCCGCAAGTCGTTGAAAATAAAGGAGTTATAGCATCAGAGGTGAAGCTAGAAACTATAGCCCAGAACACTCCCCTGGTTTTACAGCCTACTCCCGTTGCCCCCTCTTCAACAATAGTGATAAAAGAACCAATAAAATTTGTACAAAATAATCGGGAGATAGTTTTTAACCCAGAGAACGGCACGATTGTAAAAGTAATTTTTAAAGACAATCTTGAGCATCAATTGCCATTGTTTGTGGGCTTTTTAACCAATGATAATTTAGCGTTTCATCATACTAATACTACAAAAGATTCGATTACCTTCGTTCACGAAGATCAAAGTCAAAGAGTTGTGAAGAAGTTTTCTTTACCTAACAACAGCTACACCATAGGTTTAGAGATAAAAATTCAAAACTTATCTAGTGCTCCTTTGATATTAAATCCAAAATTAATTTTAGGTCGTTTAAACTTAGATGGCAAAAATCCTCAATCACGCTATCAAGATGTTTTGTTTAGCGGTAAAGAAAAAACGGCACATCTTTCTGCTGGTAAAGATGCTAGCAGCCAAGATATTAAATTTATTGGGTTGAGAGATCAATATTTTTGTGTAATTTTAGAGCCGGCTGAACTAGTTACCAATGCTTATGTAAAAAAACTTTCACCTCAGGAGTCTGAGGTTGGACTTTTTACTCAAGAGATTACTTTAAAATCTAATGCTCAGATTGGACAGTCATATCGTATCTATTTGGGGCCACAAGATTTAAAGATATTAAATAGCGTAAATCCAGAATGGACATCTATTATTTATTTTGGTATGTTTGATTTTATCGCCCAGTTGATTTTGCAGTTGCTGGGATTTTTTTATAGCTTAGTGCATAATTGGGGTTGGGCATTAATTATTTTGAGTGTGGCGGTTTATTTCTTATTGTTCCCGCTCTCGATTAAACAAATGCGCTCGATGAAGGAGATGCAGATTTTGCAACCAAAGATTGAAGCGCTCCGCAATGAATACAAAAATAATCCACAAAGACTAAATAAAGAGATCATGGATCTTTATAAAGAACACAAGGTTAATCCATTGAGTGGTTGTTTACCGTTGATATTACAAATGCCGATATTTTTTGCGCTTTATCAGGCGTTGATTCGTTCGGTAGCTTTACGCGGCGCTCATTTTTGGTGGATAAAAGATCTTTCTTCGCCCGATCGACTATTTGTTTTTAAAAATTCTATTCCTATTTTGGGTAACCAATTAAATATATTGCCTATTTTAATGGCGATTGGTATGTTTGTGCAGCAGAAGATCTCTATGGCCAAGGCAACTGGGGATTCTGCTCAACAACAAAAAATCATGATTGTGGTAATGCCGATTATGTTCGGAGTAATTTTTTATCAAATGCCATCGGGATTAGTTCTGTATTGGTTTGTGAATAGTATTTTGATGTTAGGGTATCAATATAAAATTAACAAACAAAAATGAAAAAAGTGCGATTTATTGAAGTTGAAGGAAAAACAGTTGAAGAAGCAGTAAAAAAAGCTTTAGCACAGTTACAGTTGCCCCGCAATCGGGTTAAGATAGAGAGTGTTACGGAAGAGAAAAAAGGACTTTTTGGCATGGCAGGAGAAAAGCCGGCCAAGTTGCGAGTGAGTGTAATTCCTGGTAAAGATAACACTTGACAACCCTGTTGATTTTGAGATAATTGATTTAACTCAGGTGGATGTTCCCCGGGGAACCAAGATATATAACCACAACTATATCAATGGGTAAAATAATTGCAATTTGTAATCAGAAGGGTGGCGTAGGTAAAACCACGACGTCGATTAACCTTGCGGCTTATTTGGCAATGGCCGGTAAGCGTGTAATTCTGATTGATCTTGATCCTCAGGCTAACGCCACGAGTGGAATTGGGATTAATAAGCATGATGTACAAAAAAGCACTTACCATATTTTGCTTGAAGAATCTAAACTCGCCGAAATTTTACAAAAAACTGTAATCGATAATTTATGGCTCGCTCCTTCTAATTTAGATTTAACGGGAGCTGAGGTAGAACTAGTGGGTGCGCTAGGTCGTGAGTATAGATTAAAAAGAGCATTGCAAGTTGAAAAAGAAAACTTTGATTTTATTATTATAGATTCTCCACCGTCATTGGGTCTCTTAACTATCAATGGTTTATGTGCTGCTGATTCAGTAATTATTCCGGTACAGTGTGAATATTATGCGTTAGAAGGGTTAACGCAACTCCATAACACGATTAAACTTGTGAAAGAAAATCTTAATCCTGCGTTAAGTGTGGAAGGGGTTCTTTTAACTATGGCGGATTTTCGCACCAATTTGACCAAGGAAGTAATTAATGAAGCGCGTAACCATTTTAAAGAAAAGGTTTATAATACCGTTATTCCGCGCAATATTCGTTTGACTGAAGCTCCCAGCTTTGGTAAACCGATTGCCCTATATGATAAGGCTTCTTTAGGGGCGGAGAAGTATGAGGATCTAAGCAGAGAAGTTTTAGGTTTATCAGCCAATTCATCAATTCCAAAAGGAGTCGTTTAATGGAAAGAAGAGCGTTGGGAAAAGGATTGAGCGCGTTGATACCAGAAAAAGCAGTGGATGTTAATGTCCATAAAGAAGAGATTGTTTATGTCCAGTTTGGACAAATTAAACCTAATCCATTTCAACCAAGAGAAGATTTTGATCAAGCAAACATAGAGGAGCTTGCCCAATCGATCAAGGAAAAAGGAGTGATTCAACCGCTTTTAGTTAGACGGCGAGGTGATAATTATGAATTGATTGCTGGAGAGAGAAGATTACGTGCATCTAACTTACTGGGGCTCAAAGAGATACCGGTTATTGTGCGTGAAGTTAGTGATCAAGATTCTTTAGAGCTGGCTTTAATTGAAAATATCCAGCGCGAAGAATTAAATGCCATTGAAGAAGCGCATGCTTATCAGCATTTGATCGATAAATTTCATGTTAGTCAAGAAAAAATTAGCGAAGCATTAGGAAAGTCCAGAGTAACTATCACTAACACTCTGCGCTTGCTTAAGCTGCCACATGAAATTCAAGTGGAGATGAAAAAAGGCAGAATTAGTTTTGCCCACGGTCGAGCACTATTGGAGATCGATGATGCCAATCATCAGCGTCGACTAACCCAAGATATTATTACCAAGGGACTTTCAGTACGCGAATTAGAAAATTTAATTAAAAGTAATCGTCCTAAATCTATAAAGCGTAATATTGGTCAAGGACAACGTGATCCTTTAGTAGCTATTTTAGAAGAACAAATGCAGCATGCATTAGCTACCAAGGTAAGAATTAGTAAACGTAAAAAAAGAGGACATATTAATATTGAGTTTTATTCTCCAGAAGATTTGCAACGTATTGTAAATGTAATAAAAGGAGGCAAGTAAACATGAACCAGGCAGTCTTAATTTTAATTAAGCCCGACGGGTTAAAGAAATCTTTAACCGGAAATATTTTAACTAGGTTATCTGAAACTAAATTAGAAATTGTGGCAGCAAAAATGGTGCGTGTTTCTAAAAATCTTGCAGAAGAGCATTATAAACATTTAAAAGATAAACCATTTTTTAGCGAGATTATAAAATATTTACAAGGCGAATTACATGATCGTAAAAAGGTTATGGCTTTAGTGTATGGTGGAGATGGGGCAATAAAAAAATGTCGTGATTTGGCTGGGGCAACTAATCCGGAAGAAGCTGATTCAACATCCATTCGCGGTTCTTATGGACGCATTACTACTAATGGTGTATATGAAAATGTAATTCATGTTTCTAGTGATGATACGGAAGCTGAACGCGAAATTAAGCTTTGGTTTGCGCCCGACGATATCATTGTGGATCTTTATGCCACCAAAGATATTGTAGAAAAAGATTGTAAAAAGAAAGTTTGGGCTTAAGTATGGGAAAAACTATAAACAGTATGACTGGTTTTGGTAGCCATGAGGTGGAAATTGAATCGATTGGCCGGATCAGTGTAGAGCTAAGATGTATTAATCATAAATTTTTAGAGACTGTTTTTAATTTACCCGACGGTTGGGTCTCCTTAGAGGATAAACTTAAAAAAGAGATTGAAGGAAAAATTAGTCGCGGCAGGATTTATTGTGCGATTAATATCAAAGAACAGGTTGCGCATGGAATATTTTTAAATCGCAAACTGTTAAAAAATTATTTACATGAATTAAGTAGTGTAAAAAAAGAGTTCAAAATTAATGACAACCTAACTTTAGATGCTTTGATTCGCCTGCCGGGAGTGTTATCATTACGAGAAAATAAATTTACCGGCTGCCATGTTTGGGAGCAACTCAAGCCTATTTTTTTGCAGGCTCTCACGGCTTTATTAACGGCGCGACAAAAAGAGGGCAAAGCGTTAGCTAGTTTATTAAAAAATCGTTGCCAATTATTACAAAAAGATTTAATTTTTATTCGTCAGCGTTATGCGGTGGGGATTAAAGCTAGATTAAGCAAGATTCAAACCCCAGAAGAGAAGCTGTCGTTTTTAAAGAGTGCGGATATTGCCGAAGAGATTGATCGCTTAAGTTTTCATATTAAAAATTTCCAACAAAAAATTGTTAAAGGTGGGTCAGTAGGCAAAGAGCTAGATTTTATTACCCAAGAGATGCAACGAGAAGCCAATACTTTAGCGGCAAAATCATTTGATCTGATTATTTCAGGAAGAGCTGTAGAGATGAAAAGCCAGATTGAAAAGATTCGCGAACAGGTACAGAATATAGAGTAGTGAAAGTCAAAAAAGAGAAAAATACTTCTGGAAAAATTTTTGTGATCAGCGGACCCTCGGGCTCTGGCAAGACCACCTTACTGACCAGTTTAATTAAAGACAAAAAAATCTCTAAATTATTAACAAAATCTTGCTCTGTAACTACACGACCTAAGCGTAGTAAAGAAAAAGAGGGCAAAGACTATTTTTTTGTATCTAAAGCAGATTTTCGGAATTTGGTAAAAACAAAAAAAATTCTTGAATGGACTAAGTATTTGGGCTATTATTACGGAACGCCTAGGGGGCCGTTAGAAAGCCAATTAGCTAGAGGCAAGAGTCTTGGCTTGTGTTTGGATCTTAAGGGGGCACGGATACTTAAAAAAATATACCCCGAGAACACCATAACGGTTTTTGTTTTACCGCCCTCATTGGATGTGCTTAAAAATAGAATCCAAAACCGTTGTCGTCAAACCAATAAAAATGAAGTAACCCAACGTATTGGTTTAGCGCGCAAGGAGTTATTGGCAACGTCTAGTTTTGACCATTGTATTATGAATCAAAATTTAAAAGTTGCATTAAGGGAATTAAAAAAAATATTTTTTCAAGCAATCAAAGCATAATATTTTACTTGAGGGGGTCTAAAGATGGGTTATCAAGGTAGAGAAAGATTATTAGATAAGAGTATGGGTTCTATTTATAAATTGGTGATTTTGGCGTCGAAAAGAGCTTTGGAGATTGCCGAAGGAGCACCAAAATTAGTTAATGATGATGCGTCGGTAAAATTTTCTACGGTGGCGTTGCATGAGATTGCCGCTGGTAAAGTAGAAGCAAAAAAAGCAAGCGCGGCCAGTATTGCTAACGCAGCTAAAGCTAAAGAATAATGACAAAAGTGACAAAGAATATTATTTTAGGGGTAACGGCGAGCATCGCAATTTATAAAGCCTGCGAGCTGATTCGAAAATTAAAAGCTTGCGGATTTTCGGTGAGCGTGGTGATGACTAAAGAAGCTGAAGAGCTGATTAAGCCGGTTGTTTTTCAAGCCTTGAGTGGTAATCGGGTTTATCGAGGAGGCATTTTTGATGAACAAGATACCTGGGAGATCGGACATATCTCTTTAGCGCAAAAAGCGGATTTAATTTTAATTGCTCCGGCGACGGCCAATATCCTGGCTAAATTAGCTACTGGTATTTGTGATGATCTTTTAAGTTGTACGGTTTGTGCTAGTAAAGCGCAAGTGTTAATTGCTCCGGCGATGAATAAGAATATGTATAAAAATAAAATTACGCAAAGTAATATTGCGAAATTAAAATCTTGTGGTTATAAATTTATTGCTCCGGTTAGTGGGTTATTGGCATGTGGGGCAGTGGGCGTAGGTTGTTTGGCAGAGACCGAAGAGATTGTAAAGCAGGTTAAAAAAATATTGTAATTTTGGCGTCCCGTAAAGCCGCTTTGGGGCTAGGCGACGGCCACGGGATGAACGAAGTGAATTTTACGTGGCGACGTAGCCAAGTGGTAAGGCAGTTCTCTGCAAAAGAACTATTCAGCGGTTCGAATCCGCTCGTCGCCTAAAAAATTTTGGCGTTAATTATTTAGGGCAAGTGGTGGAATGGCATACACGACAGACTTAAAATCTGTTGGCCGCAAGGTCGTAAGGGTCCGACTCCCTTCTTGCCCATTAATTCAGAACTAAGAACTAAGAATTAAGAGCTAAGAGTTAAAATAGGGTAAAGGTATTTTACTAAAGTAGTATTTAGTTTTTCTTAGCTCTTAGTTCTTTTGTCTTAGCTCTGCTTTACCGGGCTCATAGCTCAGTTGGTTAGAGCGTTGCGTTGACATCGCAAAGGTCTCAGGTTCAAGTCCTGATGGGCCCATTGTAAATTGGTTTGTGGTTCTCCCGCCGGAGTTTAATATATTGGCGGGATCCCGCCAGTGCTTAAAGAATAAGCGGGAAAGTCCACTTGGGCCCATTTAAATAAACGTAGTGCATACACCTTATAAACTATGGATTTATCTATTTTAAGACATTCTTGTTCTCACGTTATGGCGGAAGCGGTCAAAGAGCTTTGGCCAGATGTGAAATTGGCGATTGGTCCGGCCATTGAAGATGGTTTTTATTATGATTTTGATAAAAAAGAACCATTTAGTGACGAAGATTTATTAGCGATTGAGAAAAAAATGCAGCAGATTATTGCTGCCAATAATATTTTTGTGCGCGAAGATTTAGAGAAAGCTAAGGCAGTTGAATTATTTAAAAAAGCCAAAGAAAGCTATAAGGTTGAATTAATTCAAAGTTTACCGGATGCTACAGTTTCCATTTATAAAACCGGAGATAATTTTTTAGATTTATGTCGTGGTCCACACATTAAGTCAACCGGGGAAATCAAAGCTTTTAAACTTTTGTCAGTAGCCGGTGCTTATTGGCATGGGATTGAAACTAACCCGATGTTACAAAGAATTTATGGGACTTGTTTTAATTCGCCAAAAGAGTTAGATGAGTATTTAAAAAATTTAGAAGAAGCAAAGTTACGTGACCATCGAAAACTTGGCCCGCAGCTAGGGTTCTTTGATATATATCATGAGCAGGCTGGTGCTGGATTAGTTTTTTATCATCCTAAGGGCGCTATTTTGCGTACGATTATTGAAGATTATGAAAAAAAAGAACATTTAAAACGTGGCTATCAAATTGTAATTACTCCGCATATTATGGATGTGGCGTTATGGAAAACTAGCGGTCACTATGATTATTATAAAGAGAATATGTATTCGTTTATTACCGAAGGCAAAGAGTTTGTTTTAAAGCCGATGAATTGCCCGGGCCATATTTTAATTTATAAATCAAAAACTAGAAGCTATAAAGATTTACCGATTCGTTTATTCGAGCTAGGGACAGTTTATCGTCGAGAAAAGGCGGGTGTTTTGCATGGGCTCTTAAGAGTCAGGGGCTTTACTCAGGACGATGCACATGTTTTTTGTTTGCCTGAACAATTAGGGGATGAGATTAAAAAGATTATCGATTTTGTTTTTGAAACTATGCAGGTTTTTGGTTTTAATCAATGGGGGGTGGAATTAAGTACGCGCCCAGATAAGTTTATTGGCTCAGCAGATGATTGGCAAAAAGCCACCGATGCTTTAGAGAATGCTTTAAAAGAAAAAGGTATTGTTTATGAAATTAATCAAGGCGACGGGGCGTTTTATGGACCCAAAATCGATATTAAATTAAAAGATGCATTAAAGCGTACTTGGCAGTGTGCGACGATTCAGTGTGATTTTGCGTTGCCTAAAAGATTTGAACTAGCTTATATTGATGCTGCGGGAAAAGAACAACAGCCGATTATGTTGCACCGGGTTTTATTAGGTAGCTTAGAGCGTTTTATTGGGGCGTTGATTGAGCATTATAAAGGCGAGCTTCCTTTGTGGTTGAGCCCGACTCAGGTTTTATTAATTCCGCTGAAGGAGACAACTTTTGCCTATGCGCAGGATGTAAAAAATAAATTAGAAAATAAAGATATCCGTGTGGAGATAGATTTACGCAATGAGTCTTTGGATAAAAAAATTCGAGAAGCAGAATTAAATAAAATTCCCTATAGTTTGATTATTGGTGATCGCGAAGCGGCAGCGCAAACAGTAAGTGTGCGCAAAAAAGGGAGCGGTCAACAGGGAGTATTATCGGTAGATAAATTGATTGAAGATTTAGTTAACCAGATTCAGGAACATAGGTAAAAAAAGGAGGATCATATAAAAAAGTTCACTAGAATTAACGACAGAATTAGTGCTCCACAGGTAAGGGTTATTGGTCACGACGGAAGTCAATTAGGGGTGATGACGGTGCAAAGGGCTTTGGAGATCGCCAATCAACACGAATTAGATTTAGTGGAAGTGGCGGCGGCGGCTACCCCTCCGGTTTGTAGGATTATTGAGTACAGTAAATTTAAATATGACCTGGAAAAAAAGGAACGCGAGTCTAAAAAACATCAAAAACAGGGACGCCTAAAAGAGATTCGTCTTAAGCCCAATATTGATGAGCATGATTTTGAAACCAAGGTTAAGCAAGTGATTAGTTTTTTAAAGAAAAAAGATAAAGTTAGAGTTAATCTTTTCTTCCGTGGTCGACAAATGGAGCATTTAGATTTAGGAAGAAAAGTTTTAGATAATTTCATTATTCAAACACAAGAAGAGGGAATAGTGGAAAAAACACCGATGTTAGAAGGCAGAATTATGTCTTTTGTAATCGCCCCTAAATAAGGTATAATAACGGGAGAATAATATGCCAAAATTAAAAACTAAAAGAGGCGTAGCGAAAAGATTTAAAATTTCTAAAAGAGGCAAAGTTAAGTATTCCCCAGGTGGCAAGAGCCATTTGGCATCATCTAAAAGAACTAAAAAAATCAGGAATCTAAGAAAACGCAGAGGATTAGCCGGCAAAAAAGAAGTACGGTTTATTAAATCCATGCTGCCTTATGGATAGATTCCACAGACACCCCGCGTTTATAATGAATTACGCGGGTGTGCCCTTGAGGGCTAGGAGAAAAAATGGCTAAAGCTAAACACAGTGTAGCAACACGAAAAAAGAAAAAGAAGGTTCTTAAGCTTGCGAAGGGATATTGGGGTGATCGCAGTAAACAATATCAGCAAGCTAAACGTACCCTGATGCATGCATTAAAATATGCTTATCGGGATCGTCGCAATAAGAAACGTGAAATCCGCGGTCTTTGGATTGCCCGCATTAATGCCGCATGTAGAGAAGTAGGAATTACTTATAGTGCATTTATGAGTGGTTTAAAAAAATCTAAAATTACTTTAGATCGTAAAATCTTAGCGGATTTAGCAGTAAGAGATAGTAGTGCATTTAAAAAACTGGTAGATACGGTTAAGAAATAAAGCCCTTTGGGCATACAGTCCCGTCTGTCTTGTTTTTTTAAAGACTGCATCTGGGGCAAGAGGTTTCTATGCACGTAATTATTGTTGGCTGCGGTAGAGTTGGTTCAGAGCTGGCTAAGCTTTTGTCCGGTGAAGGCCATGACGTTGTGGTGATTGATAAATCACGAGAGTCATTTAGTCGACTAGGTGACTCTTTTAACGGCATGACTATGGTGGGCAACGGTTTTGATTTAGCCTTATTAAAGCAGGTTGGTATTGAAAAGGCGGATGCTTTTTGTGCTGTCGCCAATGGTGACAATACTAATTTAATTAGTGCCCAAGTAGCTAAAAAAATTTTTTCTGTTCCTAAGGTTTTTGCACGTATTTATGATCCGCAACGTGCGCATATTTATGCGGCATTAGGCTTAGATATTATTAGCGGGACGATGTTATTGTCTGCGATGCTCAGAGATAAGATTATTGAAAGTCGTTTCTCTAGTTATTTAATTGAATCTAAGGACTTAGGTGTCATTGAAATTGAAATTAAAGATAATTTAGTTGGTAAAACCATTCAAGATATTAATATCCCCGGCGATTTTATTGTAGTTGCCTTACGTAGGATGCAAGGGGTTATTATCCCTGAACCAAAAACCGTTTTAAATAATAAAGATATTTTAATGGGCGTGGTGAAGGTCTCTAGCCTTAAACAGGTTAGAGAGAAATTCCATTTAAAAGGTAGATAACTATGTATATTTTAATCGTGGGTGCCGGTAAAGTCGGTTATTTTTTAGCCAAGCGTCTATATCAGGGAAAACATACGGTAAGCATTGTAGATAAAGATCGGCAGATCTGTGAAGAGATTGCTAAAGATTTAGAAATTTTAGTGATTAGCGGCGACGGTTGTGATCCTAAGATATTAGAAGAAGCCGGCATTGCTCGCGCAGATGTAGTAGCTGCAGTTACCGGAGATGATGAAGATAATCTAGTAATCTGTCAGTTGGCTAAAGAAAAATTTAATATCCAGCGCACCGTTGGCCGAGTGAATAATCCGGATAATGAACATACTTTTAGTGAGTTGGGGATTGATGTGCCGGTAGATTCTACAAAAATTATTGCTAAAATTATTGAAGAAGAAGTTTCTTTTTCTGATTTTGTAAACCTAATGAGTTTTAAACGCGGCAAATTGGCAATTGTGCGCGTGGACCTGCCTAGCGATGCTCCCATTATTAACAAGCAGTTAAAAGATATTAATCTTCCTAAAGACGCAGTGTTGGTTTCTATTGTCAGAGGGGAAGAAGTAATTCTCCCTAAAGGTGATACTGTGCTTAAGCCTGGGGACGATGTGATTGCTCTTACATTAATCGGAAACGAACCGCAACTTTTGAGTCTTTTAGCTGGAAAGCTTTAACCGATGAGATTTAAACCCGCCTTAAATATTACTTTAGGTATAATTACAGAAATTTTATATGTATTTTCTATCATGTTAGCCGCATTTTTAATCTGTTGGTTAATCTATTTTAAAACATGATTCTTAAACCTCGCCTAAAAGATTTAAAAACAATCGGGTTTTATTTAGGAAAGATAATTTTAGGATTAGCTTTTACCATGACTCTTCCGATTTTAATCGGCCTATGTTTTGGTGAGGTTAATCCGGTTTTAGATTTTGTTTTGAGTATTCTGATCTCGGTTTTGTTGGGCTGGTCGTTAACGATTCTTTGTCGTACGGGTGAAGATTTAAATTGGGTACAGGGGATGATTGTGGTAAGCATCTCTTGGATTATTGCCATGATTTTAGGGGCGATACCCTTATATTTGAGCGGTCATTGGAAATCCTTTCTGGATGCTTGTTTTGATGCTATGTCCGGATTTGCAACGACAGGCTTAACCTTGGTGCAAAATCTGGACCATATCTCTTATGCGCACAATTTCTGGCGACATTTGATTATGTTTTTGGGTGGCCAGGGAATTATTGTGATTGCACTTTCATTTTTTGTACGTGGCTTCTCCGGTGCCTTTAAGATGTATGTGGGAGAGGCCCGCGATGAAAGAATTATGCCTAATGTTATTAATACTGCACGTTTTATTTGGATGGTTAGTATTGTTTATTTAATTTTGGGCACGTTGGCTTTAGGGATCACCGGGATATTTAATGGTATGCAGCCGGTGAATGCATTTTTTCACGGTGCCTGTATTTTTATGGCAGCTTTTGATACCGGTGGATTTGCTCCGCAGTCACAGAACATACTTTATTATCACAGTATAATTTATGAAATTATTACGATAGTCATTATGATCTTAGGGGCATTAAATTTTAAACTACATTATCATCTTTGGTCGGGAAACCGCAAAGAAATTTTTAAGAATATAGAAGTGGTTACGTTATTTTTTACAATCATTGCTACTTTTTTTATTGTGGTGATTGGTTTGGCCCAGCTAGGTAGTTATCCGGATGCTTTAGTGCTTTTTCGTAAAGGTTTTTATCAGTTAATTTCTGGGCACACTGGCACTGGCTTTCAAACAATTTATCCTCAGGAATTCTTGGATAGCTGGAATCCTTTAGCCTTAACCGGAGTTATTATCGCCATGGCTTTAGGTGGAGCGGTATGTTCTACGACGGGTGCGATTAAAATGTTACGCATCGGTGTTATTTTAAAAGCGTTTAAGGAAGACCTAAAGAGAATTATTATGCCTGAAAAAACGATTGTGATTGAAAAATTTCATCATATTAAAGAAATATTTTTAGAAGATAAATTGGTGCGTAGCGCCTTAACCATTACTTTAGCTTATTTAGTTTTGTATGGATTAGGGACATTGATCGGTATGTTTTATGGATATCCATTTTTAGAGTCATTATTTGAATCGACATCTGCTGCTGCTAATGTGGGCCTGTCTTGCGGGATTACTAGCATTGGAATGCCTACGGGCTTAAAAATTACTTATATTATACAGATGTGGGCAGGACGCTTAGAGTTTATGTCAGTATTTGCGATCATTGGATTTTTAGTGGCAGCCATAAAAGGAAAATGAAAAATAATTTTAGCTTAATTTTAATTAATTTATTTATTCTGGGATTTTTTAGCTTGCAGCATGCTTGGGCACAAAATTTGACGAGTAATGATTTAATTCAACATACTAAAAAGTATGATGGTAAAACGGTTGTATATCGGGGAGAAGCGATTGGCGATGTGATGGGCCGCGGTAATTTCGCTTGGGTAAATATTCATGATGGTAATAATGCAATTGCTATTTGGGTTAGTTCCGATTTAGCAAAAGAAATACAATTTACCGGCAATTATAAAACTCAAGGAGATATTTTAGAAGTTACGGGAATTTTTTATCGTAATTGCTTAGAACACGGTGGAGACTTAGATATTCATGCACAAACATTAAAGAAAATATCGGCAGGTAGAATTGTCAGTTATAAAATAGATTTAATTAAGTTGAAATTAATTTTTATTTTATTTGGAGTATTGCTTTTAATATGGATATTAACCTTATTCAGACGCAAATAAATAGTGATTTAGCGGCGGTTACTACTATTGTGGCCCTGGAAGAAGTGCGGGTCAAGTATTTGGGTAGAAAAGGATTATTGGCGGATTTAACCGGATCAATTCCAACGCTTCCAGTTGAACAGAGGGGTAGCTTTGGTAAAGAAGTAAACGCTTTAAAAAATATGGTTTCAAATCTGATTAGTGAAAAAGAGTTAACTTTAAAAAATAATGCAGCGCTTGGGAAAAAAGAAAATTTAGACGTGGGGATGCCGGGGATTGCTCAAGAGTTAGGCAGCATTCATCCCATTACTCAAATTATTGATGAAATTTGTGCAATCTTTAATCGGATTGGTTTTTCTGTAGTGGCCGGTCCAGAAATTGAAACTGAATATAATAATTTTACGGGCTTAAATATTCCCTTAGAACATCCTTCGCGGGACGCTTTTGATACCTTTTATTTAAAAAAATATTCTAAATTGCTTTTGCGTAGCCATACTTCTCCGGTGCAAGTTCGCGCCATGAAAAAACATAAGCCACCGTTAGCGATTATCGTTCCGGGCAGGGTTTATCGGCCGGATGCGGTGGATGCCAGTCATCTTTTTATGTTTCATCAAATTGAAGGATTTATGGTGGATGAAAATATACAATTTTCGGATCTTAAGGGGGTCTTAGAGTTTTTTGCTAAGAGCGTTTTTGGCACAGAGATTAAAATGCGTTTTCGACCGCATTTTTTTCCTTTCACTGAGCCTTCGGCAGAAGTGGACATCTCTTGTATTATTTGTAAAGGTAAAGGGTGTTCAGTTTGCGGTAGGAAAGGATGGCTTGAGATTTTGGGTGCAGGGATGATTCATCCTAATGTTTTTAAACACGTAGGGTATGATCCTAAAAAATATACGGGTTTTGCTTTTGGCATGGGCGTAGAAAGAATTGCCATGTTAAAATACGGGATTAATGATATTAGACTATTTTTTGAAAATGATTTAAGATTTTTAAAACAATTTTAATCCCGCACCTTCTGTGTATTCAAGGCTTTAAAAATTAGAAGGTGTTTGGATAAATTAAAATTTCATTTTATGAACATAAAGAAGGTGCGGGATGAAAGTTACCTATAGCTGGTTAAAAGATTTTGTAGATTTAAAAATTACCCCTCATCAGTTAGCTGACAAGCTAACCATGGCTGGGCTGGAGGTGGTTTCTTTAGAAGAGAGCGGCCAAGACTTTGTTTTTGAGATTGAGATTACTTCTAATCGCTCGGATTGGCTGAGTGTTTTAGGGATTGCCCGAGAAGTGGGGGCAATTTGTGGATTAAAACCCAAGGTTATTAAGCAGAAAGAAACCAAAGCTAAAATTAAAGATGTTTTACCTTTAAAAATTTTAGTAGAGGATAAAAAAGATTGTCCATATTATAGCGCAAGAATAATTTCTAATATCAAAGTTGGCCCGTCTCCCGATTGGTTAAAAAAACGATTAGAGTCTTTAGGTTGTCGCAGTGTTAATAATATCGTAGATATAACTAACTATATTTTATTTGAAACTGGCCAACCGCTACATGCTTTTGATTTAGATGTATTAGGAGTAAATGTAGTAAATATTCGTCGCGCTAAAAATAATGAAAAAATTGTTACTATCGATGGTCAAGAGAAAATTTTAACCCCAGAAGTTTTAGTAATTGCTGATTTGCATCAGCCTGTTGCTGTCGCTGGCATTATGGGCGGAAAAAATTCAGAGGTAACTTTTAAGACCCGTAATATTTTGTTAGAATCGGCGGTATTTAATCCAATATTAGTAAGACGTGCTAAGCAAAAATTGGGGTTACAATCGGAATCAGCGTATCGGTTTGAACGCGGAGTAGATTTAACGACGGCGCAAAGCGCTTCTTTGGCGGCCCAGGAATTAATTTTAAAATTAGCTTCTGGAAAACTTTGCGGCTTTAAAAGCGTAGGAACCTCTAAGCAATCTCTTTGTGTAATTAATTTGGAAATTGCAGCTGTGCATAAAACATTAGGGGTTAATATTTCTTTAGTTAAAATTAAACAAATTTTAATCAGTTTAGGTTTAAGTGTAAAAGTTAAGTCAAAAAAAGCTTTAACCGTTACTGTTCCTAGCTTTCGCCAAGATTTAAAATTACCCGTCGATTTAATTGAAGAGATCGCCCGTATTTATGGTTATGCACAGATTCCTACCACAATGCCGGCGATTAGACCGGGTGAAGATATTGTGGATAAAAAGAATATTACGGCACAAGTAAAGAACATCTTAAGTGGATTGGGGATGGCCGAGGTAATTACCTATAGCTTAGTTGATCGCGCGTTACTTAATAAAGCAGGGGTTGCCTGCCAAGAAGGTTTGTTAGAAATTTTGAATCCTTTAAGTCTTGAGCAAGAAGTATTAAGGCCGGCGCTTTTTCCTAGCTTGGTGCGTTGTTTGGCTTATAATTTAAACCAACAACAAGAAAATATTAAAATTTTTGAAATTGCTGATGTCTTTTCTGATCAAGGTGGTAGCGTGCAAGAAAGACCTTGTTTAGCTCTGGCTTTATCCGGAGTTAACTCTTTTTTAATCCGTCAGGGATTGGTTAAGGATGAAGTAACCTTGTTACATTTAAAAGGAATATTAGAGATATTATTTAGCCGTTTAGGCATTAAAAATTTTGATTTTTCTCGTTATGACGATAATCGAATTAATATTATTATAAATTCTGAAGTAGTAGGTTTTATGTTAGAGCTAAGCCAAAAAATTACACAGATTTTTGATATTAAAAACCGGCAAGTTATTTTGGCGCAAGTGGATCTGCAGAAATTATCTAGCCATGTAAATTTAGGCAAGAAATTTCTAAATCTTCCTAAGTTCCCGTCGATTACCAGAGATATTAGTTTTGTGATGAAAAATGATCTGGCGATTAAAGACCTGCTTTTAGCGATTGAAGAAAAAGGTGCTCCGCTGTTGCGTCAAGCCAAGGTAGCTGATTATTATCAGGGTAAACAAATACCGCCAGGATTTAAGGGTTTGACGATATCTTGTATTTATCGACAGGATGAGCGCACGCTCACTGAGGATGAAATTAGCCCGCTACATAATCAGATCTGTGCGTTGTTGAAAGAACGTTTTGAGATTAATTTCCGTTAGTAGTAGAGATAGTTACAGTAGGATTGACTTGGGACTAAAGCATGTGTTATACTCTGCTTGTAAATGAAACGTTCTTTTAGATATCCCTGCGGTGCACGTTGGAAAACTGATAATTGTTGAACCAACACAATTTTCAAGGGTACCTATAATTTTTTAGGCACGTGTGTCTAAGAATAGGGTGCCCACCTGAAACCAAATCGGTTCAGAATATCGTTCCAACGGCACATTTGCGGGGATTTTTTTTAATTTAATTATTTGAGGTAAGTGTATGTTCATGGTTATTGTAATTTTATTAATTATTTTGGCGATCTGTTTAATTATTTATGCAATTTTAGAAAACTTAAAAGCACAAAAAGTAGATTCGGGGAAAAAGAAACATCAACTGTTGCAAGGATCTGTGGCAGTTGCAGAGATGGAACAAAAAATTAATCGCTTTCAGCGTCGGATTTTAGTGTTAGAAAATGAGCTAGAAGCGCATAAAAAGCCCCAAATTATTGTAAATGATTCTGCAGAGTTAATTAAAGAGCAGGAGATTAAGTTTTCCGATGAATTAAAACGTCGCGTTGAATGGGTAGCTAAAGCGGAAGCCGAATTAGCTAAAGTAAAAGCAGAAAATATTACATTAAAAAATCAATTTTTAGCTAAGGAAAATGAGTTAAATGAAGAGTTTGCTAAAAATGTAGATGCCTTGCGACAATTGCGGGAATTAAAGATGGCGCTAGAGTCAAAAGAGGTCGCTTGCCGACTTAAAGAAGATCAAGTGCAAACGCAAAAACATCAAATCGAAGGCCAACTAAAAAGTATTAATGAATATTTAGCCACGATTGCAGATTTTAAGCGCAAAGAAAAAATTAATGAATGGGTGCCTAAGGTTGAGTTTAATGAATTAAATCGCAAATATTTATTATTAGAAAAGCAGCTAAGCCAATCTCAACATCAGTCAGAGGAGGATTAGGATGAAATGAAACGCAAAACGTCTTTAATTTTAGCACTAACTTTATTTTTAACATTTTATTATGGAGGAGCTCTAGCGATGGCCAAAAACATAGCAGTTTTAGAAACTAATCAGGGAAATATTGAAATTAAATTGATGCCGGAAGTTGCACAGAAGACCTGTGAAAATTTTATAAAGCTAATTGAAAAGGGATATTATAATGGTTTAATTTTTCATCGAGTAATCAAAGGTTTTATGATCCAAGGTGGCGATCCTACCGGAACGGGTTCCGGCGGAGAATCAATTTGGGGCCATTCTTTTGAAGATGAAGTGACTCCGGTAGCAAAATTTGATGAAGCAGGAGTTTTAGCAATGGCTAATGCCGGGCCAGATACCAATGGCAGCCAGTTTTTTATTACTTGTGCCCCTACTCCCTGGTTAAATATGCGTCATACAATTTTTGGAGAAGTGGTGGCAGGATTAGATGTGGTGCAAAAGATCGAAAATACTGCAGTAGGGGCCAATGATCGTCCGGTTGCCCAACAAAAGATTATTAAAGCATACATAAAATAATAATTTAGTTTCTCATAAACAAAAAGGGCCCTAATCTTAGGGCTCTTTTTGGAGGGGATAATCCTCAATGGCTTGCGCTATCCTATCCTCCGTTTTAATTAACAAAAAAGGTTAATTAAAGCATGACACAGCTTTAACAAAAAACAAGGGTATTTTAAGGGTTTGACGAAAACGTTTTCCAAATTATGAAAAAAATAGATTACCATCAAGAATTAAACGCTGCACAATTTAAAGCTGTGGAATCGATTAATGGCCCACATCTAGTGATTGCTGGCGCTGGAAGCGGAAAAACACGCGTATTAGTTTATCGCGTAGCCTATTTAGTGGAACAAGGAGTTAAGCCAGAACAGATTTTGTTGCTGACCTTTACCCGTCGCGCTTCTGAGGAGATGTTGCGTCGGGCTTGTATTCTTTTAGATGAGCGTTGCAAAAGTGTCTCTGGCGGTACGTTTCATTCGTTTGCCAATATGATTTTGCGCAAATACGCTAAATTATTAGAGATTAGTAATAATTTTACGATTCTGGATCAGGCGGATGCTGAAGATGCGGTTAATTTGGTACGCACGAATTTAGGTTTTCATAAATCTGAAAAACGTTTTCCACGAAAAAGAGCGATTTTAGAAGCAATCTCCAAAAGTGTAAATAAATCCAGCAGTATTGAAGATGTGCTTTATGATGAATACCCACAATTTATTGAATTTACAAAAGACATTGAAAAGATTCGGGATGAGTATAGTAAATATAAACGTCAAAAATCACTCCTAGATTATGATGATCTGTTAGTTTTTTTAAAAAATCTTTTAACTAAGCATGAAGACATTCGTGCGGCGATCTCTTCTCGCTATAAATATATTATGGTGGATGAGTATCAAGATACTAACAAATTACAAGCACACATTGCTTGTCTTTTGGCAGCCGATCACGCTAACATTATGGTAGTGGGTGATGATGCTCAGAGCATCTATTCCTTCCGCGGAGCAAACTTTAAAAATATTATTGATTTTCCGATGATATTTAAAGGTACAAAAATTATTACTTTAGAGGAAAATTATCGTTCTACCCAGCCAATTTTAAATTTAACTAATGCGGTAATCGCTCAAGCCAAAGAAAAATTTGAAAAAAATTTATATACTAAGAAAAAAGAGGGCAATGTTCCAATTTTTATTGATTGTCCTAATGAAAACGCCCAATCTGTTTTTGTGGCTGATAAAATTTTGGAACTTAGAGAAGAAGGGGTGGCTTTAAAAGATATTGCTGTACTTTTTCGTTCTGGTTGGCACTCTAATGATTTGGAGGTGGAGCTTTCTAGTCGAAATTTGCCTTTTGCAAAATATGGCGGGCAGAAGTTTGTTGAGGCCTCGCACATTAAAGATCTGATGAGTTATTTACGAATTGCTTATAACCCGCAAGATCAGGTGAGTTGGTTGCGCGCACTTTTATTAATTCCTAAAATCGGACCTAAAACAGCTTCTAAAATTATTCAAGCGATTGTAGATAAACATAATCTCGAAGATTTAATTGAGAAAAATTCCGAATTAAAAAAATTATTTGAATTGTTAAAAGATATAAATTGTCATACAGCAGCTCCGGCTAAGATTATTGAGAAATTCTTAAATTATTATCAGCCGTTACTTAAAATTAAGTATGATGATTTTAATAAACGTTTAAATGATCTAGATTCATTGTTAAGAATTGCTGATCGCTATAAATCGGTCGAACAATTTTTGGTCGATATGGCCTTAGAGCCTCCGGAACGTTCTTTATTTGAGGCCGGTAAAAAAGATAAATCTGACTTTCCGCTTACCCTTTCTACAATCCATTCCGCTAAAGGTTTAGAGTGGCACACGGTTTTTTTAATTTATGTGGCTGAGGGACATATGCCTTCATACTTGTCGCTAGAAACTGAGGAAGAGGTGGAGGAGGAGCGCCGGCTATTTTATGTTGCCGCGACCAGAGCCAAGGTTAATTTATTTTTGTTAAAACCGCATATTGATCGCTCACCGCGCAGTTTCATGGATGGAGGTGGCGGGTCAGTATTTACTCAGGTCTCTCGGTTTCTAGAGCAGGGGAATTTGTTAGATAAATTTGTGGATGTGCAAAGTGCCGGGGATACTGATGAGTTGGATGATATAGAATTAGAAGATATTATTGGTGAGAAAAGAAATAAGAATAAGGCTTTTTTTGAAAGCATTGATGAGTACTTCCGCAATGAATAAAGCAGGCGCAAAACCCTATATTTTATCTTGAGATAGGACAAAAACTGTGTTAAGATTTTAATAGAATTATTAACTAAAATTACCGCATAAATTAACAATGTATTAATATGACTGCCCAACTTCCTTATAGTGAAAAAGTAATGGATCATTTTAACCATCCGCGCAATGTTGGCGAAATTGCTGACGCCAGTGGTGTGGGTACCGTGGGCAATCCGGTTTGCGGAGACGTAATGAAGATGTATTTAAAGATTCAAGGTGAAATTATTGTTGATGTAAAATTTAAGACCTTTGGTTGTGGAGCGGCAGTAGCCACTAGTTCGATGGTCACTGAGATGGTTAAAGGCAAGAGTATTGCTGAGGCCTTGCAGATTACTAATAGTGCGGTGGCGCAGGCTTTGGGAGGCCTACCGGCGGTTAAAATGCATTGTTCGGTGCTAGCAGAAGAGGCGCTGCGCTCGGCTTTAAAAGATTATTATACTAAACAGGGACTACCGATTCCTTTTGAGGATAAAGGACACGCTCATGAGGGAGAGACCTGTTTATAGGGTTTTTAGTTATGTTGACCCCGTTACAAATAAAAAAATGACAATACGTGATTTAAAATTTGTAACGGGGTTGACAAAGGCTCAGATACGTAGTAAAATTCTTAAGAGATTAAAAATACAGAAGGAGGAAGACCGAAACCGAAAAAGTAAACTCATAAAAGATAAACTTTTAAGGAATAAGGTTTTTAAAAAGGCGAAGATAATAATGTTTTACATCGCTTTTGGGGGAGAGGTAAATACTGAAGAGATGATTAGGGAAGCTAAAAAAATAGGCAAAGTAATTTGTGTGCCAATTTGTAAAAAAGATAAAGAAACTATGCAACCAAACATATTCGAAGATCACGGGAAATTAAAAAAAGGTCCTTATGGAGCATTAGAGCCGGTGACGCAGGCTTTAATTAAACCTAAAGACTTGGATCTTGTGATTGTGCCCGGGCTAGCTTTTGATAAAAAAGGAAATCGGCTGGGCCGCGGTAAAGGTTGCTACGATCGTTTCTTAAATCAGCTTTCTAAAAATACTGCTTCTATAGGTTTGGCTTTTGATTTCCAAATCTTGCCTCGTGTTCCCACCACAAGTTATGATGTAAGCATGCAAAAAGTTATCTTCTCCTAAACTCTTAGAAAACTTTCGCAAACTAAGGTTAAAAGGAGGATAGAAATGGTTTTCAGTATAGTAGTACTCATCGTTATTGCCCTAGGTGCCGCATATTCTGGTTATTTCCTCAGAAAACATATCGCCGAGAAAAAATTAAAAAGTGCTGAGCTAGAAGCCGAGCATATTTTAGAGGTCGCTAAAAAAGAAGTTTTAGATAAGCGCCGAGAAGCTGAATTAGAGGCTAAAGATTTGCTTTATCGGATGCGTCAGGACTTTGAACGCGAGATTAAAGATCGCAAGTTCGAAATTGTTAACTTAGAAAAAAGATTAACCCAAAAAGAAGAGAATATTGATCGCCGGCTGGATCTTTTAGAAAAGAAGGAAAAAGAGATTGATCTGCGTAACGATAATCTTAAAAAACAAGAGGAGTCTTTGAAGGTCAAAGATAATCAATTGTTAGCATTGGTAGCCGAAGAAAAAGAAAGATTGCAAAAAATTTCTTCATTATCGGCAGAAGAAGCCAAGCAAATCTTGCTTAATCGTTTAAATGAAGAGTTAGATAATGAAAAAGCCGTGTTTATCAAGCGCCAAGAAGAAGATGTGCGTACTATTGCGGATAAAAAAGCGCGCGAGATTTTAAGTTTAGCTATTCAGCGTTGTGCGGCTGAGCATACTGTAGAGTCAACGGTTAGCGTAGTGAATTTACCCAATGATGAAATGAAGGGCAGGATTATTGGACGTGAAGGAAGAAATATTCGTGCATTAGAGATGGCTACCGGAGTAGATGTAATTATTGATGATACACCGGGAGCAGTAACTTTGTCTGGATTTGATGCGGTGCGCCGTGAGATTGCTCGTTTGAGTTTAGAAAAACTTATCTCAGATGGTAGAATTCATCCTGGTCGGATTGAAGAGTTGGTAGAAAAGACTAAGAAAGAAATGGATGAAAAGATCCGCGAGGAAGGGGAGCGCGCTGCTTTTGAAGCCGGAGTTAATGGCCTGCATCCAGAGATTATTAAGCTTTTAGGTCGTCTAAAGTATCGTACTAGTTACGGTCAAAATGCTTTGCAACACTCCAAAGAAGTTTCTTTCTTATTAGGAATCATGGCTTCTGAACTGGGGTTAGATTTTAAATTAGGCCGTCGGATTGGTCTTTTACATGATATTGGTAAAGCGGTAGATCATCAAGTGGAAGGGACTCATGCCAAGTTAGGGGCGGATCTAGCTAAGAAGTATAATGAAGGAGCAGAAGTAGTTTCGGCGATTGAATCGCATCATGAAGAAGCACAACCGCAGAGTATGTACGGGGTTTTAGCGATTGCTGCTGATGCGGTGAGTGCAGCTAGACCCGGAGCAAGACGTGAGACTTTAGAGATTTACGTTAAGCGTTTAGATAAATTAGAATCGATTGCTAATGTCTTTAAGGGTGTAGAAAAATCTTTTGCCATTCAGGCGGGCCGTGAAATTCGCGTGATTGTGCAGCCGGAGAAAATTACGGATGCAGAGGCAGTGACGATGTGTCGAGATATTCGTAAGAAAATTGAAGAAGGGATGGAGTATCCTGGTCAGATTAAAGTTACGGTTATTCGCGAAACACGGACCATTGAATACGCCAAATAAGTGAAGGCATAAGTTAGGGAGCAGAAAACAATTTATGCGACATAACTTATTTGCCTGAACTTATCCCCGCCGCTTGTAATTTTTGGTTTTTAAAAAGTACAGCGGTGGTAAATGGAGTTATATAAAGATGAAAATATTATTTATCGGAGATATTGTTGGTTCGCCGGGTAGAGAAGCAATTAAACAATTAGTCAATCCTTTAAAAAAAGAGCTGGGGATTGATTTTGTCATTGCTAATGCGGAGAATGCTTCGGGTGGATCAGGGATTACTTTAAAAGTTACAGAAGATCTCTTTTCTTCCGGAGTAGATGTAATTACCTCCGGGGATCACATCTGGAAAAAAGCAGAGATCTTTGAATTAATTAATCGTGAAGAAAGAATTTTGCGACCTTTAAATTATCCAAGTGGCGCTCCGGGTAAAGGAGCAGCGGTTTTTAAAGCTAAAAATGGAGTTAAAGTTGGAGTGATTAATGTTAATGGGCGAGTTTTTATGGAGCCACTAGACTGTCCTTTTAAAACAACGCTGGCAGCTTGCGAAGAGTTAGCCAAAGAAACTAAAATTATTTTTGTTGATATTCATGCTGAAGCTACTTCAGAAAAGGTAGCTTTGGGTTGGTATTTAGATGGTAAAGTCTCGGCGGTTTTAGGTACGCATACTCATATTCAAACCGCAGATGAAAAAATTTTACCCAAAGGTAGTGCCTATATTACCGATGTGGGGATGACTGGTCCGTATGATTCGGTAATTGGGCGAAGAGTAGAAGATGTGCTCACTCGTTTTTTAAGTTTAATTCCGGTCAGATTTGAAGTGGCGCAGGAAAATATTCAAATGCATGGCGCCTTAGTAGAAGTTGATGAAAAGACTGGTAAGGCGATTTCGATTGTTAGGATTGCTAAAAAACTTTAGATCAATAAAAGGAAACCGATTATGCTGCGTCGGATCTTATCATTTTTTATTTTTTTGTTTATTCTTTTAAATAGCGTTGCTTTTGCACAAACCAACGAAGAATTAGAATTTAATTTAGACCTAAACTCTGCTACAGTTAGCCTACCTAAAATATATAAACCGAGTATTGATTTAAGCGGTAGAGGCGTAGTTGTTAATAAAATTTGGCCACAAACCTTAGCTTCTAAAGACTCTTTAGATACTTGGCAAAAAGATTTAAATTTTAATAATTTTTATCGGCTCCAATATAATCTTTGGGAGATTCAACAGTTAGCTAATGATTCAGTGGAGCAGGAAAAACTTTTTAATAGCTATGAAGAGGTAATCAAAAGAATTAGTGATAGCGGTGGGACAGTGATCCTTAATTTATTTGGTACGCCGTTTGGTTTAGGTAGGGTTTTGGATAAGAATAGTGCTCCTCATGATCTAAGGGCCTATAAGGAACTAGTTAAGAAAATTATCCGTAAACTAAGTTGCGAAAAGAAATATAATATTTGGTATGAAGTTTGGAATGCTCCGGATTTGGGTGATTTCTTTTTAGGAGAGAGAAGTGAATATTTTAATCTTTACCGTAGTGTTGGTGAGGCGGTTAAAGAGCTACGTCGGGAGAGTAAAATTAATATTCCTTTAGGTGGCCCTTCGGTCAGTGCGTGGTTTAGAAATCTTCAGCCTAATACCATATTGTCTCCAGAGAATAGTTTAATTTATGAATTAATCAAATATTGTTACAATTATCGCCTACCTTTAGATTTTATCTCATGGCACGCCTATTCTAGCGATCCGCAAGAAGATAAACAAGATACGATTTATAATAAGTCGACGGTTAAGTTGATTCGTGAATGGTTAAGTTATTTTCATTTTGATAGTCAACTTCCTTTAATTATTGATGAATGGAATTTTGATGGTGCAGCCAATATGCTTTCTGAAAGATGTAAGTCGGCTAATATTGCGGCTAGTTATATTCCGGCGCGATTAAAAAATATGTGGGAGGCACAGATTGATTATCAAACTTATTTTTGTTTGGAAGATTTTGGCGGTAATCGAGGGGCAGTTACGAGAAATTTGGGGGTAGCGACATTTGACTTAGGTCGCAAAGAAAGTAAAAGTTATCCTAAAAGTAGTTATAATTTATTTCGCTTATTGAATCTTTTAGGTGAGAATTTATTTACTAGTGGATTAAATGATGATTTTGTGGGAGTAATTGCCACTAAGTCAGAAGATTATATTGCGGTAATGATTTATAATTATCTTGATCAGCAAGCAGCGATGAATTATTTATCGCGTAACATTGTTTATTTAAATAGCAATGATCGTAAATCATTATTGAGCATAGTAAAATCGGATCGCCTAGAGAAAGTGTTGATTGGTAAATTAGATTTAGTAACGTTACGTCTAGGCTCTAAAGCCAAAGAAATGTTAATTTCTGCTATAGAATTAAATAATGCAGTTAATAAATTTTCCACAATGAATCGAAAATTAAAAATTACGATCAAAGGCATAGAAGACCTTTATGTTTTAAATAAATATATTATTGATAATAAGTGTAGCCGGGATTGTGAATTTAAAGTTAATGAAGAAAAAGATATAGATTTTGCTAAGGATTATATTGAAACACTAGAATTAGCTCCGTATTCCGTGCAATTGTTAGTTTTTAAAAAGAAAGTGATGGAAGCAAAAACAGAGTTAAAAGTAGTGCCAGTTAAGGAAAAAGCTGAAGTTATTGAAAACAAAAATGTCGAAGATAAGTAAATTGGAAAATAGTGATCTGGGTCTTTTGGGGCAAAAGCATAAACATATTTATTCGGTCTCTGAAATTACTCAGGTAATTAAAGGATTATTGGAGAATAGCGTTGGTGAAGTTTGGTTGGAAGGAGAGATCTCTAATTTTAAAGCCGCTAGTAGCGGACATTTTTATTTTTCGCTTAAAGATCAAGCAGCGGTAATTTTGGGAGCGATGTTTGCTCATGCGAATAAAGGATTAAAATTTAAATTAGAGGATGGTCTAAAAGTTATTTGTTTTGGTAAAGTTGATGTTTATGGGCCACGTGGCCAGTATCAGATTATAGTAGAAAAGATTGAGCCGCTTGGCCTGGGAGCTCAACAATTAGCCTTTGAGCAGTTAAAGAAAAAATTAGCTGCCGAAGGGCTTTTTGAAACCGCGCATAAGAAGCTGTTGCCGCAGATGCCTTTTTCTGTAGGAATTGTTACTTCTGCTAAAGGGGCGGCCGTGCGAGATATTTTACAGATTTTAAAAAAAGGAGCTTCTTTTGTAGATGTAGTTTTGCGGGATGTGCGTGTGCAGGGCCAACAGGCATCTAGTGAAATTGCGCAAGCTATTGCAGATTTGAATAATTTTGCTAAAGTAGACTTGATTATTGTTAGTCGCGGCGGCGGTAGTACTGAGGATCTTTGGGCGTTTAATGAAGAAGAGGTCGCCCGGGCAATTTATAATTCTAGTCTACCGATAATTTCTGCGGTGGGACATCAAATCAATACGACTTTATCGGATTTAGTGGCGGATGTTTTTGTAGAGACTCCTTCGGCGGCAGCTAAGATTATTGTAGATAAAAAGAATGCTTTATTGGCAGCTTTAGCTGGCTCTAAGTATGAATTAGATTTTTTAATGAATAATTTAATCGGGGAATTAAAAAATAGGATTACCGAGTTAACGCATACTTTAAAAAGTCCGCTGGACCGGCTACTTGAGAAACAACAGCAAACCGATGAGTTATTTTCGGAATTAAATTATAAGATGAAACATCTTTTGGAGTTATCGCAAGAGCGTTGCAGTTCATTAGTGCAAAGGTTGGGGGCTTTAAGTCCGCTGGCGATTCTTTCCCGGGGTTATAGTTTAAGTATGTTAGTGCCCAGTGAATTAATCGTTAAGGATATTGTACAAATAAAACCAGGTGATAGATTAAAAACAGTTTTACATAAAGGTGAAGTAATTAGTATCGTTGAGGAGGTTTCTGCTGATGAAAGAAAAAACCGCGTTTGAAGATGATTTAAAAAAATTACAAAAAATAGTTGAAGAGTTGGCTAGTGGGAAAATTACTTTGGGTGAGTCGCTTAAAAAATATGAAGAGGGAGTAAGGATTGCGCAAACCTGTTCGCAGACATTAGCCGATGCCCAGCGTAAAGTGGAATTATTAATGAAAAAAGACGGTAAGTTTGCTTTAGAAAAATTTGACGATTCAGATACAGAAGAAAAATAAATATGTATTTAGAAAAAATTAATTCTCCACAAGATCTAAAAAAATTAAGTATTGAGGAGCTTACGCTTTTAGCCGAGGAGATTCGCCAGAGGTTAATTGAGGTGGTCTCTCAGACGGGTGGGCACCTGGCTTCTAGTCTTGGGGCTACGGAATTAATTATTGCTTTGCACTATTGTTTAAATACGCCAAAAGATAAAATTGTTTTTGATGTCGGCCATCAAGCCTATGCACACAAGCTCTTAACCGGCCGTAACGCAAAATTTTCTACACTTCGACAGTATGAGGGAATTAGTGGTTTTCCTTCTAAGGATGAATCAATTTATGATCCTTTTACTAGTGGGCATAGTTCTAATGCTGTATCGTTGGGACTGGGATTAGCTTGCGCCAGAGATTTATTACCTAAAGAAGAACAATTTAAAGTAGTCTCGGTTGTGGGGGATGGATCTTTAAGTGGCGGGCTATGTTTTGAAGGTTTAAATAATGCGGGGCATTTAAAAAAAGATATTCTAGTAGTTTTAAATACTAATGAGTTAAGTATCTCTCCGAATGTGGGGGCGATTAGTAATTATTTAAATAAAATTATTTCGCTGCCGGTTTATAATCGTTTTCATGAGAATGTTGAGAAGTTCCTTAAAACTCGAGTTCCTCGTGGGAGTCGTCTGTTGAATTTAATGACTAAGTTTGAAGAAGGATTAAAAGGTTTGTTTGTTCCAGGAATGTTGTTTGAAGAATTAGGTTTTCGTTATTTTGGGCCGATTAATGGCCATGACTTAACTTCTTTGACTTCGACGTTAAAAAATATTTTAGAGATTAAAGGACCGCGACTATTACATATTGTGACTAAGAAAGGTAAAGGTTGCGCACATGCTGAGAAAAACCCGGTACGCTTTCATGGGATAGGTTGTTTTGATATTAATACTGGTGAGAGCGAAGTTAAAAAAATTTCTGCGAATGAAAAAAGCTACACAGAGATATTTGGTGATAAATTAGTCCAGTTAGCCAGTGTAGATAAGCGTATTGTTGCCATTACTGCGGCGATGCCCGAAGGTACTGGTTTATGTAAATTCAGAGATACCTTTGCGGAAAGATTTTTTGATGTGGGGATTGCTGAGGGGCATGCGGTTTGTTTTGCCGCTGGATTAGCCAAACAAGGATTTAAACCGGTAGTAGCAATTTATTCTACTTTTTTACAACGGGCTTATGATCAGATTATTCAGGAAGTTTCTTTGCAGGGGTTAGCGGTAATTTTTGCCATTGACCGAGCAGGTATTGTCGGTGAAGACGGAGTCACGCATCAGGGCATTTTTGATCTGGCTTATCTAAGAAGTATTCCGCATTTAGTAATTATGGCACCTATTGACGGGGCTGAATTAGAAAAGATGCTGGAGTTTGCGTTAGGTTTAAATAAACCGGTAGCTATTAGATATCCTCGAGCTAGTACAATATTAAAAAATAACTCTGTGAACACATTAAAGTTAGGGAAGGCAGAGTTGATCTGTGCAGGGGAAGATTTTTCCTTGATTGCTTTGGGGAGTATGGTTTTAACGGCTAAAGAAGCAATAGAGATTTTAAGTAAAGAAGGAATAAATGGTTCTTTGATTAATGCGCGATTTGCGGCTCCGTTAGATTTGGAATTAATTAAAAAGGTCTCTGCGGAAAAAAAATATATATTTACTGTGGAAGAGGGTATAATTGAGGAGGGTTTTGGCAGTGCGGTGGCCCAGGAGTTAGGGGTTTATGTGCAACGCATTGGCTTGCCGTTTGATTTTATTCAACATGGTAACCGAAGTCTACTTTTAGATAAATACGGGTTAACTGCTCAAGGGATTGCCAATACGATTCGTCAGGCAATCAAAAATCATGGCTAAAGTAGTAATTAATCAGGACAAATGTAAAGGTTGTCTTTTGTGTGTGAATTTTTGTCCCAAGGGCTTGCTTAAAAAAAGCGTAAAATTAAATAAACGGGGATTAAATTTTGTAGAGTTTGATTTATCGCAAGAGTGTATTGGCTGTGCGCAGTGTGCGGTAATTTGTCCGGATTGTTGTATTGAGGTTTATAAGTAATGTTAAAACAAAAAATATTAATTTCAGGTAATGAGGCGATTGCTGAGGGGGCGTTGCAAGCCGGTTGCAGTTTTTATGCCGGTTATCCGATTACTCCGCAAAATGAATTAATTGCTTATATGGCCAAACATATGCCTAAAAAAGGAATTTTTATTCAGGCAGAGTCTGAGCCGGCGGCAATTAATATGGTTTACGGAGCTTCTGCGGCAGGAGCGCGTTCGATGACTTCATCATCAAGTCCGGGAATTAGTTTAATGCAAGAAGGAATCTCTTATATTGCCGGCGCACAACTTCCGTCGGTAATTGTAAATATTATGCGCGGTGGTCCGGGTTTAGGCAATATTGCTCCGGCGCAATCGGATTATTTCCAAGCTACCCGCGGCGGCGGTCACGGAGATTATCACTTAATTGTTTTAGCACCTGGGTCAGCGCAAGAGGCCTATGATCTTACACAAACCGGTTTTGATCTAGCGGATAAATATCGTATTCCGGTAATGATTTTAGGTGATGGAATATTAGGCCAGATGATGGAGCCGGTAACATTATCGACTAAAAAAATTAAAGTTAATCCGGCTAAGAGCTGGGCATTATCCGGTTGTCAAGGGAGAAAGCCTAATATCGCTAAATCATTCTTTTTGCGTGAAGGAGATTTAGAAACTTTTAATCTTAAATTACAAAAGAATTATGAGTTAATAAAAAATAAAGAAGAACGTTATGAAAGTTTATTTGTCGCGGATGCTAAAGTGATCTTAGTAGCTTATGGGACAATGGCGCGGATTGCTAAAACGGTGGTTAGCCAATTAAGAAGCGTTGGTAAAAAAGTAGGCTTGATTCGTCCGATTACACTTTGGCCATTTCCGCAAAAACCGTTTAATTTAAAAAATAAAAGAACTAAATTTTTAGTTACCGAGATGTCTTATGGCCAGATGGTTGATGATGTTAAGTTAGCGGTGAATGGCAGAAATAAAATAAATTTTTTAGGTCGCTCAGGCGGTGGAGTGCCTAGTCAAGAAGAGCTAATTAGTAAAATTAGCAAATTATTATAATGGAAAAAATATTTTCTCGTCCAGAATCTTTGTATGATTTACCTACGCATTATTGTCCAGGCTGTGGCCACGGGATTGCCCATCGTTTAGTGGCGCAAGTTATTGATGAACTAGCGGTGCGTGAAAAAACTATTGGTATTGCTCCGGTGGGTTGTGCGGTAGTAGCCTATGATTATTGGAATTTTGATTGTTCAGAGGCAGCGCACGGTCGAGCTCTAGCCGTAGCTACCGCTATAAAAAGAGTACATCCGAATAATGTTGTTTTTACTTATCAGGGCGACGGAGACTTGGCGGCTATTGGTACTAATGAGACGATTCATGCGGCCAATCGAGGAGAAAATTTAACGGTAGTGTTTATAAATAATGCAGTGTATGGGATGACTGGGGGGCAACTTGCTCCGACTACGCTTTTAGGGCAGAAGACTTCGACCTCTGTTGAAGGAAGAGATAAAGAAAAGCACGGTTATCCTTTAAAAATTTCTGAGATGCTGGCTTTATTGCCGGGAGTAGTTTATGTAGAAAGAGTCTCTTTAGAGTCTCCTCAGGAAGTTTTAAAAGCAAAGCGCGCAATTAAACAAGCTTTTGAAAATCAAATTAATAAATTAGGTTTTTCTTTGGTGGAGATACTTTCGCCTTGTCCAACTTATTGGGGCCTGTCGCCCAAAGATTCATTGGAATGGATAAAAAATGTAATGCAAAAAGAGTTTCCTTTGGGAAGGATTAAATGATTGAGCGAATAATTATCGCGGGTTCCGGCGGTCAAGGAGTAATGCTTTTAGGTAAGGTGATTGCTGAGGCAGCGATGCAACAAGGTTTTCAAGTTGTTTATTTGCCGGCTTATGGTCCAGAGGTACGCGGGGGGACCAGTCACTGTATGGTGACTATCTCTGATCAAGTAATCGGGTCTCCTTATATTTCTAAAGCTGATGTTCTGATTATTCTTAATAATCCTTCTTTAGAAAGATTTAAAAATAAAGTTCAAAATAATGGTTTGTTAATTTTAAATTCTTCCTTGGCTAAAACTGAGGCTTATGCAAAAGTTAAAGTGTTACAATTTCCTTTTACGGATCTGGCTTTAAAGTTAGGCAATGTTAAAGTAGCCAATATGGTGGCCTTAGGAGTGTATTTGTTGGCTAAGAAAATTATAAAGAAAGAAAATATTTTAAAAGTCTTTAAATTCATGGCCCCGTCGGGGAATTTGAAAATTTTAGAGATTAATGAGTTAGCTTTAAAAGAAGGGGGAAGGTTAATTAATGGTTAGAGTCAGATTCGCACCTAGTCCTACCGGGAATTTACATATCGGCGGTGGCCGCACAGCATTATTTAATTGGCTTTTTTGCCAATCTAAAGGCGGAAAGTTTGTTTTAAGAATTGAAGATACCGATCAAGAGCGTTCTAAAAAAGAATTTGTGGATGAAATTTTAAATAGTCTTAAATGGTTAGGCTTTAGTTGGGATGAGCTTTATTATCAAAGCCAGCGTTTTGACCGTTATCGTATGCATGCGGATAAGTTACTTAAATCCGGTGTAGCTTACATTGAAAAATCTCCCGAAGGAAAAGAAGCTATAATTTATAAAGTCCCTCCGAAAAAAATTGTGGTTAATGATTTAATTCGCGGACAAATTGCATTTGATTCTACTTTAATTAAAGATCAGGTCTTAATTAAATCCGATGGCACGCCAACTTATAACTTTGCTTGTGTAGTTGATGATGCTGAGATGAATATTACCCATATTATTCGTGGAGACGATCATATCTCCAATACTCCTAAACAAATTCTTATTTATGAAGCCTTAGGATTTCAACTACCGCTTTTTGCGCACCTTCCTTTGATCATGGGTGTCGACGGGGGAAGGCTTTCTAAAAGAACCGGAGCTACCGCGATTAGCGACTATCGTAAGATGGGTTATTTGTCTGAGGCATTATTAAATTATCTGCTTTATTTAAGTTGGTCGCCTGGTGATAACCGTGAATTGATTAATATGCCAGAGGCAATTAAATTATTTGAGATAAAAAATGTTAATAAAACTGCGGCTACTTTTGATATTAAGAAGTTAGATTGGATTAATAATCAGTATTTAAAGAATGCAGATCCAGGGAAATTAGCGGATTATCTTGTGCCGTTATTGGTAGAAAAAAATTATATTAATCTAGATAATTATGATCGACCATATCTTTTGCAACTAGTGAAATTGTTCCAAGCTCGGCTACCTAGGATTAATGACTTTGTGGAGTGGGCGGACTTTTTCTTTTTAGCAGAACCGGTGATGGATGAAGAGGCGGTAAAAAAATATTTAGCTACAGATTTAACTAAGGAGTTTAAACTTTTTATGCAACGTTTAGAAAGTTTAGCTAGTTTTGAGGTGGCCAGTATTGAAGCAGCCTTTCGAGAGATGATTGCGCAATTAGGCATTGAAGCTAAAGTTTTAATTCATCCAATTCGGGTTGCCCTTACCGGTAAAACGATTGGTCCGGGATTGTTTGAGTTGATTCATGTTTTAGGCAAAGAGAAGAGCGTGCAAAGATTATCAAAATGGGTGAGGTAGGAGTTAAAAAAAGATAGTTGGCGACCCCTTGAAATTAGCCACAAATATATGTTATAATCTATTGAAGTTTAATTAAGGCAAGGGGTAAACTACCAGCGGGCAGGCAATGCCCAGGACTAAAAGCCAAAAAATTTCCCCTTGCCTATTTTTTTTGTGTTACAATACTGATAATTAAGCTTTGATTAAAAGGGGGAAAGCGATGATGAAAAAGTTTTTTTTATTGTTGGTGCTTTTCGTTTTTGCGTTTTTGACTAGTGGTTGCATTACTATTAATACCGACGGATGTTGTTCCAACAAAGCTAATAGTTGTTGTGAAAAAAAAGCAGTTAAAGCTGAGCCTAAAGAGAGCGTGAATCCGATTAAGGTCGCTGATGATTGGGTAAAGAAGAATCTCTGGTAATAATTTAACGAAAGATTATTTTAGTTGTAAATATTAAGCCGGGTTTATCCCCGGCTTTTTATTTTTAAAAAAAATAGGCAAGTGCTGAGGCCGTCTACCTATTTCCACCTGCTCCTCATGCTTGCCTATATAAAGCCAGATCTTACTACTTAAGTATACACGTTTTTAGTATTGATTTTCAAGGGGGTAGAATTAATAATTTTTGAAAACGTTTTCTTTTTGCCGTATTTTCCTCTTGAATTTGCCTTACCTATATAGCATACTTACTTTACTATGAGCCCGGTAGGCATAAATATGAAAAACTCTAAACTTAGAAAAATTTTATCTTTATTTCTGTGTGGACTGCTATTGCTTCAGCAGACCGGCTTTGCTCAGGTGGCCAGCGTCGAGCTAAACTTATCTAGTCGGTTTGCTTCCGCAGGCAGTGCTTTATCCAATATACTATCTGTAGATAAGTTCCGTCCAGTTCATCTAAGATCTATCTCCTACGATCAACTCAACAATAACTTTAAGCTTTTAATTGATAAAGGGGATACTAAGAATCCCAAAACTCAAGAGATCGAATCTACTACCAAAGACCTGCTCAACTACTTCTTTGTGGGTATTGCTCTACCCAATAGCTCCTTCTGGGTAAACCTTAGACCTGATGCTCCGACTAACATTATTGATCCACTACTGGCTCAAACCGAAGTCGGTAAGATTCTCCTAGAAGCCGACCTGCAACTTAAAAAAGACACCGCTGAAGCCACTAACCCGCAATCCCCAGCAGGCAAAGCCTACTGGAATAAGCTCTATGCTAAAGCCAATGAACTCTACGGTAACCAGAACGTCAACATCCCCACACTAACTAGACCTTGGATAGTTCCTGATGAGATCATTATCCGTGAATCTACCAACAATGCCTATGTCTACAAAGCTACTCTAAAGGTCATGTTAGAACAAGATTATCTTAAAGATAACTCTACCTACTCTTTTAAAGATGACCGCGCTAAACAACTCAATGAATACTCATCTCAGATTATCAGACAAGAGATCATCCCTAAACTCACTAAAGAGATTAACTCCGCTAAACGTTATGCCCAACTGCGTCAGGTATACTACTCATTAATCCTAGCCCAATGGTTTAAAGCCAGAAACCTCAACAACCCTAATAATCCTTATGCTAAACAAATCGACCGTAAAGATCTAACCAACCTTAAAACTAATACTCCTTACTCCGTAGACACTTACTTTAACTCTTATAAACAAAACTTTACCCAAGGCCAATACAACATCAAAGAACCCGTCTATACACCCTATGGACAGGTGGTCAGGAGTTATTTTAGTGGAGGCGTGGTATTTGGTGAACCAATAACTAAAGCTATACAAAAGGATATTGTTCCAGGATATAGATTAGATATGAATCAATCTTATTTAACAAGTGTAGAAGGTGATTTAGTGCATGTGATGGCAGAAGGAGTAAGTAGGCAGAGAGCTTATTCTAAAACTGATAGCAATAGCTCTCTTAAAGATCTTGAATATACATATGGTGTAAAAATAAATGTTCTTACTACCAGTGAATTTGATCAAAAAGCCAGTCAATTGGGGATCAGTAATCCCGGTAAGGGATTTGGTTATTTTGATCGCTCAGCTGACCAGCCGTATGTTTATATTCTTAAAGGCAATGAGAATAACCGCGATTTAGTTATGCACGAAATTACTGAAGCTTTAGCCAGACAGAGCCAAGGCGTAGCGACTGCTGGAGCAGAAACGGGAGGAATTTCGGGAAATGGAATAGATCCAATAGTTAATAAATTGATTGCGCAAGAAGTGGCTAGCAAGCTGGCGGAATTATCTGTAAAAACTGGATTAAATATTTCAGAGAAGATAAAAAATAGTAATGAGCTAGTTAAGTGGATGGAAGCTTTACAAGAATATCCTTTATTGGCAGATAAAATTACTGCGCATATTATTGTTACTTTAAGAATGTTACATAATAGTAATAATCCTCAAGATGCCATAAATTTTTGGGGAGATTCTAGAGAAATGTGGAAAGTTAGGGAGGCGCTGGTTCCGCTTTTACAGAGCCAAATTCCAATGTTGTGGAAACAATTATTAGTGAAATTTTTACCGTTGGTAAGCTATGATCAGTTGTTGCGCATACGCGATCTATCTAGAGAATTACAGGATAATATGCAACCGCCAACCTATGCATCCGATGATGATATTAATTACATGTCTACTATTGTTAGACCTACAGGCGACTACATTGCCGCTAGAATAAGAGATACAATTCATCGCAATCCTAGTAATAAAATAAATTTAATTTTATTACAAGCTTATAAGGTTTATTTAAATGAAGGGCTTGATGCGTATAGGGAATATTTGAAAAATAATCCGCAAACGCAAATATTACCTGCTAATAATATTTTGGATGATCGATTAAATTTTGAAAAAAAAGCTAAAGCATTAGAAAAATGCGATGCCTTAATATCTCTGGTAGGAGATCTGACTGGTAAGGCCTCTGGAGAAATAATCATGCAAAGCCGTTTTGAGACTTGGAAGAAAGCGGTGTCTGGGCATAGTGATTTTGGAATAAAAATTTCTAATTTAATTAATGCAAATCCTGATAATCCTACTGATACTTTAGAGTATTTAGGAGAGATTGTCGCAATGAGAAAAGATCTCCAAAGAATGTTTATTGATCTTACTGGCGAAGCGTTGTTTGTAAGCTATTTGTTAGACAATGCTTTAGAGACTCTATATTATGTTAATTGCGACAAAATTTTTGAAGACAAAAGTGTTAATTCTTTAATATTAATGAGGAGTCTTTTGGAAAATACCAGTTTAAACGGGTATTCTCAGCAAGAAAGTGCAACAATCTTAGAAAAATTAAAAGAATGGAGCCAGACAACATCTCTAAAAATTAGTAACAAAAAATCTTTAACTGAAAATGATTGGAGTGAGCTTGTTAAAATATATTTAGATGTAAAAAATAAAATTATTAATGCAAATACAAATTTAATTATTGATAATTTTTATGAGGAAGCTGCAAAATTAATGGGCATTACTAATGCCGAAGATGTTTCCGCAGATATTTTAAGAAATGACACCATTTCTTTGTTATCGCGAGCTTTAAGTGAAGCTCTGGTAAAAGCTGGAATTACGCAAGTCATATATGCTGGAGAAGGGGCAGGCAAAGTAAGGGTTTTTGATAACCTGGACTTTTTAGAGAAAAATCCCCCAACAGATAACGATATTGTTATTCTTAAATTTGATTTAACTGAAGAACAAATTAGTAGAAATATTACTTCAGCTGTTTCAGCGGTGGTTTTTTCTAAAACCGGGCCAATTTCACATTTGGCTCTTTGGGTAAAGGGTAAACGTATCCCTTCGGCAATTTGTTCCACTGTTTCGCAATTTGAACAATTTCAAGGTCAGAAGGTTAAATTTATAATTAATGATGACCAAGTAGTTTTAGAACCAACTAAAGATTTAGTGGAAGGTTCTGTAAAGCCAGCCAAAGAAATTAAAAAAATAGTGTTGCCTAGGGCAAAGAATAAATTAGAGCATATTATTTACGCTGATCAGTTTGCAGCTGATAATGCGGGGAATAAGGCAGCGGGATTGAAAAAAATTCCGGCGGAATTTTTATTACCGAGCTTTGTAGTAAGTAGTAGTTTTTATGATGCAGTATTAAATGATCCGCTTAATGCTGATATTGCAGTTGAACTATCAGATTATTTGCAAAAAGCAATTCGTAATCCATTAGCTAATGATATATCGGATACTTTAGATAAAGCGAGGCGTTTGATTAATCAATTAGTGATTTCAGATGCTAAAGCAGCGGAAATTTTAGGGGCGATTGAAAAAACAATGGGTCAAAATAAGGATTTAAGTTTGGTTGTCAGGTCTTCAACTAACGCTGAAGACCTGCCCGGTTATGTGGGAGCTGGACTTTATGGTTCTTTTAAAAATGTGCGCCCGGATCAGGAATCGTTAGCTGAAAATATTAAAAAAGTTTGGGCTAGTGTCTGGAATGAGCTCCCCTTTAGGGATCGTCAAGTTGAAGGGATTGATCATTTGGCGGTTTATCCGGCTGTACTTATCCAGCAGATGTATCCTTCGGATTACCACGCAACGATTTATACTCAGGATCCGGCAAATAAAGGAAAATTAGTTATTCAATTAAAGCAGGGGCTTGGCGAGCCTGATGAATATAATGATAAGAATATTCAGCAGTTTTCGGGTATGCCGTATCTTTTTATTTATGACGCTGATTCTCATGAATTAAGTGTAAAAAGCTATGCTGATATTAATTATAAGTTAATTTTAAGAGATGGTGTTATTCAGGAAGTTTTAGCAGACTATAATAATGATCCTATTGGCGATAAAAATGGAAGAGAGCTTTTAAAACAACTTGCTCAGGTGGCATTAGATATCGCTGCAAAAGCAAAAACTCCTCAAGATATTGAAGGAGGAATTAGGAATGTAAGTGGGGTTTGGGAATTTAAGCTATTTCAGTCCAGAGATCAAGCTAATGCATCTGATATAGCCAAGACATCTGCACAGGTTGATAGTAATACAATTATTGCTGGAGAAATTGGTTCGCTTGCTAATGAAATTGCAGGTTTGTTTCGAAAAGAACTTAAAAAAGGATTAAGTGATAGAAATTTTGATGCCATTATTAGTAAATATGGCGGGGTGTTCGTAGGTGAAGGTAGATCTGGCAAGGCTTATAAATTTTCTACTACTACCGGAGAGATGGTAATTAAATTTTTTGTTGATGTTGGTCCCGTTGAATATACCACGTTTGAATCTGAGGTACGGGGTTTATCGCGGGCAGACAACCCATTATTTCAACAGTATGTAACTAGTGCTAGAGCTAATGATGATAAAGTAAGCTATATTGTGACAAAATTTGTGAGCGGAATAAGCTTTGATTCTGAGTATAGTTATTCGGAATGGCAGGAATTAAGCCCAGCTGCACAAGAAAAATATTTTGATAAAATAGAACAAAGAATCCAAAGTATTCCGGATGAGCATTGGGATCAACTGGTTTTAATTTTTAAATATGCAAAAGAAGAGGGAATTATTATTGATGCAAAAAAATCCGATAATTTTAAATATACCCCGGAAAGAGGGTTCGTTGTTTTGGATTATGTGTCTTTGATAAATAAAGAGATGTCTGCTAATCTTCTTGAAGAAGCAGCTCCTTTGATTGTTGGTGGGGGCTTAATGGCTCAAATAGGAGATGAGAACATTGCTTTGGTTAAGAGCAAGATAGGCGAGGCGAAAAAACGAATTAGAAATAATTCAGTGGTAATTGTAGATGAAAATGATACAAAAAAAGGTGGTATTGATTTTCGTTTCTTACCGATTGTTACGCAGTCCATGGGTAGTTTAAAAGCGAGCATGAGAGGGATACCCGTAAATACTTTGCAACAAATTAATTTAACTAGAGAGTGGAGTGATATTAATCGTTTAGTTAGTTCTGGGATTGCTCCTTCCACAGAGCGTTTAAAAGAATACTTTGCCGCTAGTTGTTTTAAAGGAAATCTAGATACAGATAATCAAAAGATAATTGCCTGCATTTCGGATATTTTAAGAATGGAAGAGCTAACTTGTTCGACTACCGATGCCACCCTTAAAGATATTTTAGTAGTCTTAGGTTCCGGTAGAAGTGGGGAGGATTTAAAGTTAGCGCTGAGTGGGGTTAATTAAATTTAGTAACTGCTATCTTGCTTGCCAGTAAAACCAAACATTATTGCGATAAAAGGTGATTTTATTTTTATAAATCATTCTTTACAGTCGTGTATAAAGCGGCTATAATTAATTCCGCTTTATATTTATAGGTCAGTTATTGCCCTGTGGTCTAATTTGAGCACCTTGGTTTTAAATTTGGCGAAATCCTGCGAGCGCAGCGAAGCAGGAGGTAGGACTAAAGCTATTTAAATTACTGCCCTGTGGTCTAATTTGAGCACCTTGGTTTTAAATTCGGCGAAATCCCGCCGGTTTTTAGGCGGGAGGTAGGACTAAAATTATTTAAGCTATTGCCCTGTGGTCTAATGGTAGGACACAAGAATCTGGATCTTGTTATCATGGTTCGAGTCCATGCGGGGCAACCATCTAGCTCTATCTCCGTCGAGAGATAGAGCTTAATTAATCCCTGACGTAGTTTCTCCGTCGGGGATTTTTTATGTGCCGACGTTGCAAAGAGTTAGGGAGTAGATTGGTTGGATTCATTTTTAAATAAATAATTATTTCTTTAGGCATTATATAAACTGCATAAATAGCCATACAGTAGGTACAATATCGCTAAACATCTCGGACTTGGCATTTTTATAATGGCTTCTATATAATGCCATTTACGCCTTAATCTTGGCTATATTTGCCATATATAATGCCATTATATAGAATAGTGTGGTTATTATGTTAGATTAATTAAAGGTTAGTTTCTTGGGTAAGAGTTCGCCAGGATTCTATTTGTTTAGTCCAATCAAATTCTCTGGCTATTAGGTTGGCTTTGTATTCTGGCACTGCATTAAGGATTTCATTAGATCCCATGAGAATCTCTTCTTGGATTTTCGGAGAGAGGAATAGAAGTTCTACTATAAGATGCAATTGGATGGCAGACATATTGAGCCACTGCGCCACTTGTTTAATATTTGTGGCTTTGCCATTATCTAGTAGCTCTTGTGCTTGGTAGGCAAGGATTAACCGCTGGCGTAATTTTGGTTCATTTTTAATTTCAATTTTAGGATCATGTGTAGTGATATGCCGGACTTCTTTTAAATCTGTACTGTATTCCTGAGCTGTACCGTCAGAGAATGTAATAAATATTTTTTTAGCCACTGTATCATAATCAATCTGCTTAATTAAGTTTACTAGGAATGATTTTTGTTCTTGAGAGGTGAAGCTTTGCCAATTTTCCTTTAATTTAGCGCCTTCTGGATGATTGAACAAGCATTCTGCTACGGCTTTTTCGATTTCAAGAGCGTTTATTGTTTTAGTGTTGCAGGTGTGATAACCGTATTTCTGTGCATGGATACAAACATAGTACCTATATTTGGTCTGTTGCGCTTTGTAAGTGTAAGTTGCAATCATTGGCCTATTACAGGCCTTACAGAAGAGGAGTTTAGTTAGTATATTTATAACTTTTTTCCCGCGAACCAATTCTTGATAATTTCGATTCTTTTTTAAAAGTTCCTGAACGCGTTTATATGAATCTTCATCAATGATTGCTTCTTGTTCGCCTTCATAAATTGCTCCATTATAAGAAACTTTTCCAATATAAAGTGTGCTATGTAGAATATGGTTGATGGTTGTATTCTGGAAGGCATTACCATCGGCTTTCTTGCCATCTTTAGTAGTATAGGATTTGCTTCGCAAGCCTTTTTCCGTGAGCGCTTGGGCAACATGTTTTAGAGAATAGCCCTTTAGGTATAAGTCATAAATAGTTTTTATGGTTTCAGCTTCTGTTGGGTTTATTGTTAGTTTTTTTGTTCCTTTGATGCAATTGTAACCTAAAGGTGGCCTTCCACCAAGCCATTTTCCTCTCTTTCTAGCCGCGCCCATTTTATCTTTTGTTCTTTCGGAGATAATCTCGCGTTCAAATTGAGCAAAAGATAGTAAAATGTTTAATGTTAACCGGCCCATAGAGGAGTTAGTATTGAATGCTTGAGTTACAGATACAAAGGTAACGTTATGCTTATCAAAAAGCTCAAGAAGATGAGTGAAGTCGACTAGGGACCGGGAGAGTCGGTCAACTTTATACACTACAACGCAGTTGATTTTACCGGTTTTGATATCTTCAATTAGTTTTTTCAGCGCCGGTCGTTCGGTATTTGATCCAGTATATCCCCCATCGTCATAAAGGTCATCTAATGCAACCCACCCTTCATTCTTTTGGCTTTTTATGTAGTTGATGCCGGATTCTCTTTGTGCATCAAGCGTGGTAAATTCTTGCTCTAAGCCTTCAGTGGTAGACTTTCGCGTGTAAATAGCGCAGTAGATTGTTTGTTTCTCTTGCCCAGTAGCACTGTCCATAATTTCCTTACATTCTAAAGAATAGATAGCCATTCCAATGTTGTCCTGTTATAGCGCAGGCTACATTAGAAAGGGATTTGTAGATATTGCCATTATATTCAAAGCCATTTTCAAGCACCTTAACTTGAATTTCTTTACCTTTGTAATTTTTAGTAATAATGCTACCAGGAATCGGAAGACGACGATCCTTCAACTGTGAAACATTGCTAGTTATTGGTTTAATATTATTCGGCCTAAGCAATAGATTATTAATAGGGTCATATTTCTGAATAAGCTCTTTAATTTTGTTTTGAGTTTCAGCGGAAATGCCCCCGGATTCCAATTCCTGAAGCCGATAGGCAAGCTTACGCCAGAGAAATACCTTATTATTCGAAGGAACTTTCTGGCCCGGGAATAACTCTTCGTATTTTGTCTCAAGCTCACTTAGGGTTTTTTTCTTAAGTTCTACTATTTGAGATAAATTGGTTTCAGCCATAATTGGTCTCCTTTTTTCAGTGGTGAGCAAGGCTGTAAAGGCAGTTGCGTCGAACCACTTTCGTTAGTACGTATATGCCATACAGTTCGAGAGATAGCAAGTTATATAATAGATATTATTTTCGATTATTTAACCCCCAAGGCGTATTATCATTAGCAAGTTAGTATATTTTGCCACACCTGTTTATAGGGAGTGTTTCTATAGCGGGTTCCTTCTGGGCGTTTCTAGAATAATACCTCTTGTTTCGCTAGAATTTCATTGACAACCTTTTTTTGTATGTTATAATTTACAATATCCGAATATTGTAAAATAAGGAAATAAAATGCAAGAACTTGCCTATAAAATAAAAGCCGATTTCTTAAAAGCTCTATCCCATCCTGTGCGTCTTCAAATAATTGAACTTCTTAAGGATGGCGAAAGAAACGTGGGCAGTATTATGAAAACTTTAAGTATACAACAATCAAGCCTTTCGCGACATCTTACAGTTTTAAGAGAAGCGGGGATATTAAAGTCAAGACAACAAGGTACGGTTATCTACTATGATATTGAAGATCATATTATCTTTCATGTATTGCGTCCTATAGCTGAGATGTTGCGTAAGAAGCTTAAGAAGACTGAATCGGTATTAAGTAGTCTGGGTAAAGAAAAATAAAGCTTTAAGAAGAAAGCGAGGCAAAAATAAGAAAAATAACAGATACTGAGGCCTTGGTGAATTAAGAAGTAATGTTGAGCCAGAAGAACGGCTTTATTTAATATAGATTAAAAACCCCTAATTTTACGTAAATTTGCAGTTCCTCCGTCAAGACCTCTTTTTAGACAAAAGTATTCAACTAAAATCATCTTTATATTAAGAAATTATTTATGCGAGGTACAAATATTTTGTTTCTTGAGGATAAGATAAGACTTATTATTGCCGGCGCCTTATATGTAACAAAAGCCAAGGTTAAGAATGGTGCCTTGTTGGATAAAGATTTAGGAGCAGATAATTTAGATAAAGCCATTATCCAAATGAATTTAGAGAATACATTTGACATCGTTATCCCGGATAATCACATCGCCGATAAAAATAAGGTTTCAGAGATTATAGATTATATAAAAGAAAGGACAGATGCTTCAGTTCCAAGGTAGGAACATAACCAGTGAATTTGATTTATTGAGGGTAAAAGCTCAGGCGATTGATTTTATTAAACCTATCAAATTCCAGAATTCAGATCTCGAGAAATTAGCAGATTTAACATTTGAATTAGCTAAAGAGTTAATCTTTAATCAAGTGGATGCTTATATCTGTTTAAATTTCTATAATTTTGGGCGGAAAAAAGGGTTAGAGATGTATGTATATAATAAAAATATGCCTTTAGAAAAAGCGCAAGAAGCTTTAAATCATAACTGTTCTTTAAGCAAAGAGGGCATTTCTTTAGATAGAAAATCAGGATTTTTAGATAAATTTGAGTTAAAAAAAGAGATAAAATCAGGTATAGAGGTTAATATTCTCAAGTGGTCAAAATTATAGAAGAATCTACAAACCAAGAGAAAAAAGCAGGACAGGTAACCTTTGAAAGCGATAAAGTAACCGTTAATTTAAACTATAGTTTATGTACAAATTGCGGCCTCTGTATAAGTAATTGTCCGCATAATGTCTTAATTTGGCAGGACAGGGTATTTAAGGAAAATAAACATAAAATTGATACTGTTGGAATTAGCGATTTAACTAAATGTAATGCTTGTGGAAGATGTCAGGAGATCTGCAAGCCCAGAGCAATAGTTATTAAATAAAAAGCATAAATTTGTGAGTAGAGAGACAAAAGTAAATTCTAAATTCATCTGTGAGCTTTGTTCTAAGAAAGTCGGTATGGTTATAAAAGAATACAGAACAGGCAGGTGGTTATGTTATGACTGTTATTTTAGAAAAAAAGTCTCTAAGGGTACAGGGGAAGCTTTATTGAAGGGTGGAGAATAAAAATGTTTGAAGTTGGCGATAAGCTAATCCATAATTCTTACGGACTTTGTAAGATTGCCGCAATCGAAATGCAAGATACCTATTACGGCAAGCAGGAATGCTATATTATTTATATGGACAAAACCAAGATAATGATCCCCGTTACTCACTCTGAAATGCTGCGGTACCCAATAAAGAAAGAAGAGGTCGCAAAAGTTTTAGAAGTGCTTAGTAATTCCAAGGAATTGCCAGATGAACTATCTTTTAAGGAATGGACAAGCATATGTACTGAAAAACTGATAAGTAATGATGTTTTAAAGTCCGCCGAAGTCTTAAGAAATCTGGCATTTTTAGATACTGTAGATAAATTGAAAGGATCGGAAAAGAATTTGTTTGAACGTATCAATAAGATATTATTTGACGAAATATCTTTTGTTCAAAATATCAATAAACAGGAAGCACAGAGACTTATTCAAAGTTGTCTGAAAAAAATGAGAGTGAGCGCGAAATGCCAGAAGAAATAATATTAAGGGTAGCTGATACAATAGAATGTTCAAATGGCCAGAAGGGGATAATTGAAAAAATCAGGATAATTTCAAGCGGTAGGTTTCTGGAAGAATACGTTTATGACGGTCGAGGCCAAGATTTAGTATTAACTTTGCGTGGTAATAATAGCCTGAGTAATCTTTGGGTTAAAGATATGCACATCCATAAAATGTCGGTGGAAAAGAAAGGATAAGATTATGTCTGCCTTTATACGGACTGTTCAAGGGGAAATTTTTGGTATAGACCATAATAAGAAACATTTTTCTTTGTCCGTTAAAGAATTCCGGGGCGGAATAAGCCAGAATAAAAAGATAGATTTTTTACTGGATCCCAATGTGGGGATTACGGATATTTCTAATCAACAGATCAAGCTTGTGGGTTTGAAAGCGGATGACAAAGTAGAAATCGGCTATATAAGGGATAAAACTCAAAGAATTGCTCAATCTATAAAAATTATCAGCTGATAAAGTTATTAGTAATCCGGTTTTTATAAAACAATAAAAGGAAGGGTAAAAAATAAAATGGGTTACAGGATTCTAGATGTAAAAGTAGCGAAAGTTAATCTTGGGGCAAATAAATTAGTTGTCAAGAGAAAGAAAGCCAGTGGGAGTAAGACAAGATTCTTAGAAAATGTTTTTGTTCTTAATATTAACACTCTTATTACAAGTAAAGAGAATAAAACTATTCAGCTTTCAGGAATAAGGGTTGGCAGCAAAGTAACAATTGATTTTATAAAGACTCAAGGCAAAAAATTGCTAGCAAAAGGGATAAGTATCTTGAATTAAATATATTTTTACTTTACTCAAATACCCGGAAGTTACGAAGTGAACAAGAAAATTGAAAGAATTAGTAATATTTCCGTATTAGATATTGAATTAGCTACAAGGAAACTTACGGTATGGCGTAAAAAAAACGAAACCGACAGAGTGGTGGATGTATTGACCACTTTTTTTGTTGCACAAGATGCTCAAATTAAAGATATATATGGCTGTACGTTTATTCTTTCTAAGATTAAATCTGGCTGCAGGGTTAGCGTTGATTATGTGAAAGAAAAAGACGGTAGATTTATTGCTTCAAACATTGTAGTTATAGTTAAATCACAGGGAAGGAGGTGAGGGGGAAATGGTCAAAACAATGAAGTTCGCGTTAGCGTGTTTAGTGGTAGTCGGGCTAGTGGGGGTGGTGATTCCAGCTTTTGCTGAAGAAAAAGCGGAACCGCAGGTTACCTCGGTTTCAGGCGAGGTGGTTTCAGTCGACCTGGTAAAATCCGAAGTGGTGGTAAAGCAGCTAAAGGATATGGTTACTAGCACCTACGAGAATACCACGTTTTCTATCGCATCTGAAACAAAAATTAACAAAGGAGATGTTATCTTAAAGCTTTCTGATTTGAAGGTAGGAGATAAGGTAACGGTGAATTCTGCTACTGATGTATTAGGAAAGCAAAATGTTAAAAGCATTACCGTAGTAGTTCAAGAAGCAATACCAGCTAAATAAGTGATCAAAATAGATAGCGGCGGTTAGTTATCGCCAAATTAACCGCCGCTATTATCTAAAAGAGAAAGGCAGACTTTTGATGCAGGATAGATGGTGGGTGGTTATACCTATAATTTTTTTACTTGCCGGCTGTTCCACAGTTACAAGTAATAGAATAAATAATCTTGAAACAAAAGTAAACACCTTAGAGACAAAAGTTGATTCTATTGAGCAAAGGCAATCTACCATAGAGGGGCAGAATGGTGAGTCTCGGGAATCAGTAGGTTATTTAAAAGGTAAGGTAGATTCACGTGGACCTTCTACTGTAGTTGTTACTGGCGTTCAGGGTAATGAAGGGTATCTTTATAAATCTGGGAGGGCGTCTTTAACCCAAAAGGATATTCAGCTTGCCTTAAAGAATGCGGGATTTTATAACGGGCCTATTGACGGTAGAATTGGTAGGAATACCAAGAAAGCTATTAAGGAATTTCAAAAGGCAAAGGAATTAGAAGTTGATGGAAAAGTTGGCCCTAAGACAAAGAGTTTACTTATTCAATATTTAACAGTCAAGACAGAGTAAGAATCGTGTACTGTAAAGATAAAATGAAAGGGGGTGAAAGTGATGGCATCTGATAATCTTTTTAAGGTTAAAACTAATTGGAGTTTTCCAAAGGTTGATGAGGCAAAATTGCAGCAGATGATTAGTGGAACGGCTTACCACATATGGGAGCGCAAAGGAAAACCTGCTGGTAAAGATTGGGAGAATTGGTTTCAGGCAGAAAAACAAATTCGTGTAAAATATAAATAAAGTAAGCGGATAAAAATAGTATGAAAAAAGTTTAAGTTACGACTGTGGTCCACAAGAAGATTTAAAAATATTAATAAGGTTTAGAAAAAGGAGTTGTTAGTGTCGTTTATAATACGGCAACAATTTGGAGTATTGGCTCTTGCTGTCCTGTTCTCCATATTATTTACTTCTATGAATAATATGGATCAAAAAGTGCATAAAGTAGGTAGCAAAATATAAAAGCGTTCATATCAAACTGGCTGAACCATTCTGATGGTAAAAAGGTTTTATTTTTATGAAGTAATTGCCAGCGTAAAGTAATTACCTTGTTTTTTTAAAAAATAGTGGTATTATTAATAAGTAAATAGTTCCGAGTTTTAAGGTGGGTCTGGATTAAGAAAACAACGAGAAACCTTTGTCCGCGGTTGGTATCTACTGACAAAGGATTTTTATTTTTATAGAGGTTATTTTGCCTAAATGCTAGATTTTTTACCGAAACAGCTTTTTCTATTTGATCCGCTTTCGTTATTCTTCCTTTTCGTTATCTTTATTGTTTCCCTTCCGTCAGCCATCTACTCTCTCGGTTATTTAAAAAAAGAGTACTCATCTTTTAAAATAATCCTTTCCTGGTTTTTGTTGGTCATTTTTGTTTTGTCTATGGTCGCGGTGGTGACTGTAGGCAATGTATTGCTATTTCTTGTGGCCTGGGAAACCATGTCCTTGGTTTCTTATTTTCTTGTGGTTTTCGATACCACGCATGAAAAATCAATACGGGCAGGCGCAATCTATATCATTATGACGCACATCGGAACGGCATTTTTGGTCGCGGCTTTTATGATCATGTATAAATATGCGCATTCATTTGATTTTATTGCCATAAAGAATGTTTGTCTTGTAATGCCGGTACTGACAAAAAATATTGTTTTCTTGCTACTCTTAGCGGGTTTTGGAACAAAAGCTGGTATTGTTCCTTTGCATATTTGGTTACCTTACGCGCATCCGCAGGCTCCTAGCCATATCTCTAGCATTATGTCGGGCGTAATGATTAAGACCGCGATATATGGAATAATTAGGTTTGTAATATTTCTATTGGGTGTAAATTCTACTTGGTGGGGAGTTTTGATTTTGATTTTGGCATTGATAACTTGTCTGGTAGGCGTGATTTATGCGCTCATGGAACGCGATATAAAGAGGCTGCTTGCTTACTCGAGCGTAGAAAACATCGGAATAATATTATTGGGGGTGGGTTTGGCGATGTTATTGATGGCTATGAAGATGCCATATTTAGCCGTATTCTCTCTTATTGCAGGGCTATACCATTTAGTAAATCATGCAATTTTTAAGGGGCTTTTATTTTTATGTGCAGGTTCTGTATATAAAGCTACAGGAACGCGTGATATTGAAAAATTAGGAGGTTTAATTAAGAAGATGCCCCAGAGTGCGGTTTATTTTTTAATCGGCTCTATGGCAATTTCGGCATTGCCGCCATTGAATGGTTTTGTAAGTGAATGGTTGACATTGCAAGCATTTTTTCATGGCGCTCTTAATTCAACAGGGGGGACTAAGCTTTTTCTAGGAATTTGCGCTGCAATGCTGGCTTTAACTGGTGGCTTGGCAGCTGCGTGTTTTGTTAAAGCTTTTGGGATGGTTTTTCTTGGGCTGCCCAGAAGCCATTATGTTCAAAGCGCCAAAGAAGCGCCTTTTTCTATGAACTCCGGCATGTTTTTTTTATCGTTTCTGGCAGTTGTTTTTGGAATAGCTGTAGGTTTCATAATAAAATTATTAGCAAAAGTTGCAGCGGGTGTAATGAATATTGATATAAGCAGTATGAGTTTTTCATTGACGAATCTTATTCTAACTCCGCGGATAGGTTTGACTGCCGTAGGAGTAGGTAAAAGTATATACCTATCTACGCCCATGCTTGCCCTGGTATTAGCAGCAATGGGATTGGTAGGTTTTGTTTTATACAAATTATTTGGAAAAGGTAAATTGATAATTTATAAGATTTGGGATTGTGGTTATTATAAATTAGATTCGCGTAATGAATATACGGGTACGGCATTTTCAAAGCCATTTAGAATCGCTTTTAGTTTTTTCCTGTTGCCTTATCGCAAGACACAAAAGATAAGGGAGTCATTCTACCATATTAAATCATTTGCCTATGAAACACATACAACGCCTGTGTTTAAGAAATATATTTATGAGCCCTTGGTTGCCTTAGTGTTAAAATCTGCTAAGTTTATGAGGAGAATTCAGCCGGGCAGTATTCATTTGTATCTGGCGTATATTTTTTGCACGCTTCTGTTGTTAATTATATTTATGGATAAATTTTAAAATAATGAAAATTATATTAATTTTATTGCAATTGATTTTTTTTATTGTGCTTGCACCGTTTCTAAGTGGGTTGGTTGCTAAGCTAAAAAATAGCTTTAGGATGCGCAGAGGCCAAAGTGTTTTTCAACCGTATTACAATCTCATGAAACTTTTTTCTAAGGGTGAGGTTGTTTCTCAAACCGCTTCTTGGATATTTAAAGTCACGCCTTTTATTGTAATTTCTTCGACCTTAACTGTAGCATTGCTAGTTCCTGTGTTTATTTTATCTAGTCCATTGTACTGTATGAGTGATTTTTTAGCGATTATTTTTATTTTTGCTTTAGGCCGTTTTTTTCTTGCTTTGGCAGCCCTAGATACCGGAAGCTCTTTTGGCGGGATGGGTGCATCAAGAGAGATGTTTATCTCAAGCTTAGTGGAGCCGGCTCTTTGTTTGGTAGTATTTTCTATTTCTATGCAATTCGGGTCAACAAATATTTTTGTTTTTAGCGGCATGCATGCGGTATCTGTTTCTTCTATCGTTGCTGCAATTGCTTTATTTCTAGTTGTTATTGCCGAGACATCGCGTATTCCGGTGGATAATCAAGAAACACATCTTGAATTAACTATGGTACACGAAGCGATGGCGTTGGAATATTCAGGTAGGTCTCTTGCTTTAATAGAGATGGCTGCGCATATAAAACAAATGATCTGGTTTTTTTTGATTGCCCAGATAATTTTCCCCATTGCTGTTTTAAGCTCGATTAATTTAACAGGGTTATTTTTTTGGGGATTATGGTATTTGGCCAGGATATTTATTATTGTTATAACAGTGGCTCTGGTAGAAGTCTTGGTTGCCAAGATGCGATTATTTAGGGTTGCTGATTTCTTAGGATTTGTTTTTGTGTTAGGGGCCATTGCTACTGTATGTGCAATTTTAGGAGTTTAAGATGCAGGTTATAATCTTATTTACAGTTTTAGTTTCGACTTATCTTATGGTGATTGCCAAAAGAACGCCAGCTTTAATTAGAAGTTTTCGTTATCAATCGTTTTGCCTTTTTTTGGCTACGCTTATTCTCGCGTTGCGTGAACATCAGCTGGATCTGTATGTAGTCTCAGGGTTGTTATTTATTTTAAAAGTAGTTTTTATCCCGCAGTTATTATATCGCACCATAAAAAAAATAAAAGCTTCTGAGGAATTAGGATTATTTATTAATCCCCAGTTATCTTTATTATGGGCTTTAGGGTTTACTTATTTATCTTGGGTTTTTAGCGCGCATTTAATTGGTCAAGGTAATGAAATTAGGGTTATTATGCTGGCAGTGGCTTTTTTTGTGGTATTAGCCGGTATATTTTTGATGATCTTTAGAATGACTGCCCTTGCTCAAATTATCGGGTTATTGGTAATGGAGAATGGCATATTTTTGCTGGCCTCAATGGTCTCTGGCGGAATGCCGTTTTTTGTTGAGATTGCCATATTTTTTGACGTATTTGTAAGTGTTTTGATTATGGGTTTTTTTGTTTATAGAATTAACAAGTTTTTTACGCATATTGATGTGAATAAACTTTCGCGCCTAAAAGGATAATTTAATGCAGATATTTTTTATTTTAGGAATTCCAATATTGTTGGCAGTAACGTGTTTGTTGATTAGAAGACAGAGGTTTCTGGGTATATTAAATTGTGTTGGTTATTTGGTGGTTTTATTTTTAAGCGTAATTCTTTTGAAGCAGATAGCTTTATCAGGATCTACTAGATCATTTCTGGGGTTTATATGCCTGGATGCCTTGAGCGTATTTTTTATTTTTGTTATTGCCGTGGTTGTTTTTGCTTCGGCTCTATATTCGGTAGGGTATATAAAAAAAGACATAGAGAAAGGGATTATATCCCAGAAGAAAGCTAGCACTTATTATCTTCTTTTTAATCTATTCTGTTGTTCAATGTTTTTTGTCCCGGCAATGAATAACCTGGGCATGCTCTGGGTGGCTATCGAAATGACTACGCTTATTTCTGCGTTTTTAGTAGGATTTTACAATAAAAAAGAGTCTGTAGAGGCTGCTTGGAAATATATAATTATTTGTTCAGTGGGAATAATTTTTGCGCTTTTAGGCACAATCCTTTTTTCTTATGCTTTTTCAATTTCTGGGCTTTCGAAAAGCTTAAATTGGTCGGATATGGTTGGGGTTGCGCAGATATTAGATAAAAATATACTCAAAATAGCTTTTATTTTTATTTTAGTTGGTTATGGAACAAAGGCTGGGCTTGCGCCTATGCATACTTGGTTACCGGATGCTCACAGCCAAGCGGTGGCTCCAATTAGCGCGCTTTTATCCGGGGTTTTATTAAAAACTGCAATTTATGCAATTTTGAGATTTGGTATCATCATAATTAAGAGTGTTGGTTTCGCGTATTTTGCGCACTTAATGATTCTTTTAGGAGTTATTTCTTTGGTAATATCCAGTGGTTTTATTTTAGTCCAGAAAGATTTAAAACGCCTCTTGGCTTATAGCAGTATTGAGCATATCGGGATAATTGCTATCGGTTTTGGTTTGGGCACTCCTTTGGCTTGTGCCGGTGCCCTACTGCATGTTTTTAACCATGCCGTGACCAAGTCTTTAATGTTCTTTGGGGCAGGAAACATCGTTAGTTTTTATAGAAAACATAATATGAATGCGATTAGGGGAGTAAGTAAAGCGCTCCCTTTTACTGGTATGATGATGTTTCTGGGTGTATTTGCGCTTACAGGTTTTCCGCCGTTTTCTATATTTATTAGTGAGATGATGATTATTATTGCTGCCTTTACCAAGAGTTCGTATTTAATTGCTGCAATATTGCTACTATTTTTAGCAATTATTTTTGGAGCATTTATCAATCACTTTGGGAAAATGCTCTTTGGTAGTATTCCTAAGGGGATGACTAAAACTGGTGAACCACTAACCGGAAAGTTTGCGTTTTTGTTTTTAGGCTTATTGATATGTATAACAGGAGTTGCGTTCGTATTTATAAAAGGGGAATGGATATGGGTTGTTCAGAAGTTATTTCTAATATAAAAAAGAGCCTGCCGGATTTTAGTGCGTTGTCGGTATTTCAGAATTATGCGGATGAGATTTGCATAAAAGTCAGTCCACAGGTTTTTAAGAATGTGTGTTTAGCTCTGCATAAAATGCTTCCTTCTCCGATCATGATGCTGTTTGCAGTTGATGAACGTAAGTTTTCGGGTGTATTTGTAGTTAACGCTGTGCTGGTGGATTTAAAACAAAGACAGTGGATTATTGTGAATATGGATATCCCACAGGAAAATCCATGTTTTGATTCATTGGCTAGAAATATGTATTCAGCTACTCTTTTTGAACGCGAGATTAAAGAGATGTTTGGTATCGAGCCTAAAGGTAACCCAAATTTAAGGCGGTTGAATTTGCACGATGAGGTTTGGCCAGAAGGAAATTTTCCTTTACGCAAGGATTTTAAAGAAATGAATTCTGGGAGTTTAGGTGAATACAAGTTCAATCGAGTAGAAGGTGGGGGCATATTTGAAGTTCCGGTTGGTCCCGTGCATGCCGGAATTATTGGACCAGGTCATTTTCGTTTTAGTGTTGCGGGAGAGCCGATTGTAAATTTAGAGATTAGACTTGGATTTACGCATCGTGGAGTTGAGAAACTTTTTGAAGGTAAATCATGTGTTGATGCGATACGGTTTGCAGAGTGTATTTCTGGTGATGCGGTTTTTGCCTATAGCGTTGCCTTCGTTTCAGCTGCGGAAAAAATTTCCGGAATATTAATTCCTCAGAAAGCGGCTTATTTAAGAGGGATTTTTCTTGAGCTTGAGCGTATGTATAATCACGTTAATGATATTGGCGGTATGGCTTTAGATGTGGGATTTAGTTTTCCGGCTGCCTATGCTTCACTTATAAAGGAAGCGATCTTGCAGCTAAACGAAAAGCTTACTGCTAGCAGGTATCTTAAAAAGGTTAATGTAATAGGTGGGGTTTCTATAGATATTGACCAGACAAAAAAAATAATGCTTTTGGATTCTCTTAAAAAGATACAAAAGGATTTCAATGAGTTGGTTAAAATGTTAAATTTCAGTGTTTCTTTTATGGATAGAGTTGACACTACTGGTACTTTAATAAGAAAGACTGCCCAGGATTTAGGTGTGGTTGGTCTCATCGCGCGTGCATCAGGTATTCCTGCGGACCTAAGAAAATATTTTCCTGGAGTATATAATCAAGTTAAATTTAAAATGATTACACGAGCGGGCGGGGATGCGCTATCAAGATTGGAGTTGAGATTTTATGAATTTGTTGAATCCTGTCGAATGATTGAAGAATTTACCGCTAAGCTTGCCGAGGGTTTAGATATTAAAGTTAATTCGGTATTAAAGCAGGCAAGCGCGTTGGGTTATGTAGAAGGAGCCAGGGGGCCTGTTTTGTGTTGGCTTAAAGTAGATTCTAATGGCGTAATCCAAAGATGCAAGATTGTAGATCCTTCAAGTCATAATTGGCAGGGGCTTTCGTATGCAGTATTAGGTAATATTATCCCAGATTTTCCGCTTTGTAATAAAAGCTTTAATTTGTCGTATCCAGGAAATGATCTATAAATTATGATATATATACTGAAAAATAGGATTTTAAAAGGGATAGTGACTAAACATATTGGTCCAAGTTTATCTAAAGAGATAGAATTGGTCGGTTTGGGATTGAAATCATTAATTCAAAAAAGATTTGGTAGGTCTTTGCATATACGCCAAGTGGATACGGGTTCTTGCGGAGCTTGTGAATCAGAGATCATTTCAGCGAACAACCCGATTTATGATTTGCAAAGGTTTGGAATAAGTTTTGTTGCTTCACCACGCCATGCTGATGCGCTCTTGGTTACTGGCCCTGTATCTAAAAATATGCTTATTGCCTTAAAGAAGACTTATGAGGCGATGCCTGAGCCAAAATTTGTGATTACCTGTGGAGATTGTGCTTTAGATGGAGGATTGTTTAAGGATTCTTATTATGTTTGTGGAGCAGTAAAGAATATATTGCCGGTAGCATTGCATATTCCAGGATGCCCACCTAGTCCGCTAGATATTATCCAGGTGTTATTAACGTTTCTACGGAAGAAGGAGCAATAGTATAATGAGCAAGTTTATTATTACAACGTTAATGCTGGTATGCAGCAATGTATTTATGACCTTTGCTTGGTATGGCCACTTAAAAAATTATAACGATAAGCCTTGGATCATCGCGGCTATAATCAGTTGGGGCATTGCTTTATTTGAATATCTTCTACAAGTACCCGCTAATAGGATTGGCCATCAGGCGATGAGTCTTGGGCAGCTAAAAATCCTGCAAGAGGTAATCACTTTATCAGTATTTGTGCCGTTTTGTATATTTTATATGAAGGAGGGCTTAAAAAAAGATTATCTTTGGGCAGCGTTGTGCATTTTGGCTGCGGCCTTTTTTATGTTCCGGGGTTTATTAGCTAAGGTATAAAAAATGTCTACTAGGTTAGCGCCTTTTTTAAAATTGTTATTGTTTTTAGTTTGCGTTTTTTCTTTATTTATAATGAGGAAATTACTTAAAGATAATCTTAAGGAAGGTACCCAAGGGTCTTTTGGCAAAAGGGATGCTTTAGATTTGCCTAAGGGGGTTGAATGCTATTATCTGTCAGATTCTGTTTCTTGCGACGCACTATATAAATACGAAAGCCTGCTTGTTTCATCAACTCCGTTACCAAGAATAATTGTTATTGAATTGAGTGAATTTAAAAGAATTGATGCGGCTGCCGCAGTGAAAGTAATTATTTTTTTTAGGTTTTGTGCACAAAAAAATATTAAAGTAATTATAGTGTGTCGGCAGGACAAACTACCATTTTTATTAAGTAAAGAGGGTATTCATGATATTGTTGGGCCAAGACATATCGTTAAGGATCTTTGTAACGCAGTAGCTTTGTCGAAAGAATTACTAAAAGAAGAACCAATTGCTCAAGATAAATCATAGATTGTCGTTAATGATTACTTAATGTCCGCCCCTGTGAGGCGGACATTCTATATTCCGTTATCTCTCAATCAGTTGCATTGTTTCCAGCCAAAGAACACCGGACAAAACGGACATATTTTCACCTAACTTTATCTCTTGTAGTGTCTAATTTCTTGATATTTGCCCCATTTCCTATATAATTAGCCTGTTAGTATTTAGAGATACTGTTATTACCTATAGCAACGTGCGCAACCAAATAAACCCGTCATTTATGGCGGGTTTTCTATTTGCGTATATTTTTGTGATTTGTGGTAGAATATGCCTGTAAAAGGAGGCAATACCCTATGAAACTATCTTATGAATTCAAAAAGTTTTGTTTAGTTTTTTTAACTGCCACGTTGATTTTATCTTTATCCGGATGTTCGACATGTTCAAAAACCTCCGTCGGAAATCAAATTCAATTTCAGAAACATCCGATCGATTCCGATGTTTTTACAACTCTTCAAAGAACAGTAGTTCCTGCCGCAAAGCCTGCGCAAACGATTCGTCTAGATGAGGTTTCAAAATATAATCAATACGGATATGGAAACTGGACGTTTGGCGACCCGCTTAAATCTGAAACACGCAACGATATTATGTCGCCGGCTTATAATGGAGACGCGGTTATTAAAAAAGCAAAGCTTTTGAATTTCTTTACGATCGCTGATATTCATATCACTGATAAAGAATCCCCTAATCAACTGATTTATCTCCAGCGTTTGCATCCCACATTGCCAGTTGGTGCTTCGCTATATTCAGGAATTATGTTGTTTACTACTCAGGTTTTGGATGCTGCTGTGCAGACGATCAACGCCTTACATAAACAAAACTCGTTTGATTTTGGTATCTCTTTAGGGGATACCTGTAACAGCACGCAGTATAACGAATTAAGGTGGTATATCGATGTTCTTGACGGCAAGGTTATTCATCCCAGCTCTGGCGCTCATCTAGGAGCTGATCGCATAGATTATCAGAAACCTTACCAAGCGGCGGGGCTAGATAAATCAATTCCCTGGTATCAGACCCTGGGCAATCACGATCATTTTTGGATGGGTTCCATTCCCGTAGACTATAGTCCTAGAAAAGATCTGCGCCAGTCTTATATTAGCGATGAAGTATTTGCTACAGCAGATATTCTGACCAATCCGGCAATGATTAATAATCGTGATTATTATATGGGGATCCTTGATGGGGCGACTCCTTACGGAGATATAAAATATGCTGGGCCGGTTAAAGATTTTAAAACTGTTCCCAAGATTGTCCCCGATTTGAATCGTCGTTCACTTTTGAGAAACGAGTGGATGAAAGAATTTTTTAATACATCAACTACTCCGGTTGGACACGGTTTTAATTTGGTTGATGCGCAGAAGGGATTTGCCTGTTATAGTTTTGTGCCGAATGCGGCTATACCAATTAAGGTTATTGTGCTCGACGACACTCAAGGTGAAAATGATGGTTCCTATGATATTCATGGACATGGTTTTCTTGACCAGGAGCGTTGGGATTGGCTAAAGAAAGAGCTCGCCGATGGAGATGCTGCTGGCCAATTAATGATTATCGCCGCACACGTGCCAATAGGCGTCGAATTGACTGCGCCGAATTCTGAGATGGGTTGGTGGACGGATCCTAAAAATGCTGTAACTTTTCCGGATTTGATTACTGAATTGCAAAATCATCCAAATTTAATTATGTGGATTGCGGGGCATCGTCATTTAAATACCATTAAAGCATTTATTTCACCCGATCCAATCAATGCTCCTGAAAAAGGTTTCTGGCAGGTTGAAACTTCATCTTTGAGAGATTTCCCGCAGCAGCTGCGAACTTTTCAAATTTATCTTAATAGCGATGAGACAATTTCAATCGTTACGACTAATGTTGATCCAGCGGTTAAAGATGGCTCGCTTGCGGCGAGATCGCGTAAATATGCGATTGCGGCAGAGCAGATAATTAATGCCAATATATACGATTATAATCCGACAAATGATCCCACTGTCAAGCCGCGGCCCAATGGATCATATAATGCAGAGTTAAGAAAACAGTTAACTCCGGCAATGCGGGAAAAATTAGCAAAATTAAATTTGGCTAATATCAATGACCCGCTGCTGTCATGGAATGATACTGCCTCAAAAAAAGCGATTATTGCTTTTGTTGAAGATGTGATTAAACCTGGCTCTCCGGATTTCGTACCAGTTGCGCAGCGCATTGCTACTTTTGATAACGATGGCACGCTTTGGGCGGAGCAACCAATATATTTTCAATACTACTTTGCTTTTGATCGTATAAAAGCGCTTGCTCCACAACATCCGGAGTGGATAAATCAGGAGCCTTTTGCTTCTGTGCTTAAAGGCGACCTGGACTCTGCATTATCCGGCGGTGATCAGGCATTAATGACTATGTTTTTGGCTACACAGTCGGGTTTGACCACTGATGAATTTGAAAAATCCGTTAAGGATTGGATCTCTACCGCAAGACACCCTAAGACCAAACGGTTATATACGGAGATGGTCTATCAGCCGATGCTAGAGTTGCTTGCTTATTTACGGGCAAATGGTTTTAAAACTTATATTGTTTCTGGTGGAAGCGTTGAGTTCATGCGTCCGTGGTCAGAAAAGATCTATGGTATCCCTCCCGAACAAGTTATTGGCACCAGCAATAAAAAGAATTTTGAATTGCGTAATGGTAGCCCAGTGTTAGTAGAGACTGCGCAGTTTAACTTCGTCGATGATCGAGAAGGTAAACCCATAGGCATTGAGTCTTATATTGGTCGTCGACCGATTGCCTCATTTGGCAATTCCGATGGGGACCAGCAGATGATGCAATGGACTGCTGCTGGTAACGGAGTTCGTTTTTGTCTTTTTGTACACCATACCGATGACAAGCGAGAGTGGGCTTATGATCGAGCGTCTTCGATCGGCCATTTCGATAAAGCTCTCGACGAAGCTTTGGCCAAAGGTTGGACCATTGTAGATATGCAGAATGACTGGAAAATTATTTACGCAGGTGATCAACAAATATGAAAATGATGCATAAAAGCATAATGTTTTTTTTGTGTTTATTTTTATCGATTCTAAATCTCGTATTTGTCGGCTCAGCATACGCTGGCCAGCAAGGACATTATAATCCTGCGCCTATGGCGGTGAGAGATTATATTCTGCCTTCTAAGGGTTTTTATTTAATCGGCTATGATACTTATTACCACGCAGATAAAATGAAAGACTCAAGTGGCAACACCCTTGACGCAGTGAATGTTTCAGGTTCATGGAACGGGACGGTTAGGTCAGTACCGATCACAATTACGGGAAATCTTAATGCGAATTTAGATTTTAGTGTACATAGCGCGATGCAGACTTTGGCGTTTGCCTGGTCTACTGATAAGAAGATTTTAGGAGCCGATTATGGGTTTATGATTATTCCATCGTGGGGTTATACCAGTGTTAATGTTGCAATGCAAGGTACAGCGTCGGGCACGATCAAGGTGGGTTCGCATTCTCGGAATTTTTCTACTGGAGAAGAAGTTAAAATTAAGGGTGCGCAATGGGGTCTTGGCGATTTAATTGTTCAGCCTTTGTGGCTGGACTGGCGAGGTAAAAATTATGATATGGCCTTTAGTTATGCGGCAACCCTTCCCACTGGTGCTTATGATAAAGATAATGTTGCTAACGTGGGCATGGGATTTTTTTCGCAACGTTTGCAATTAGCTAATTATTTTTATCCTTTTGAGAATAAAACTACCGCTTTTATGTTTACGCCTACTTATGAATGGAATAGTAAAAAAATTGATACGGATATCCAGCCGGGTCAGACCATGGCTATTGAATATGGCTTAAGTCAGTATGTGCATCCGCGGGTAGAAATCGGGCTTAGTGGGTATAATCAGTGGCAGATTACTGATGATTCGGGAAGTGCGGCTACGGATAAGACTAAAGACACTATTAGCGGTGTTGGAGCGCAAATTGTTTATTGGGCGATTAAAGATAAATGTTCTCTCACCTTAAAAGTTAATAAGGAGTACGCCGGAAAAGATCGACTAGAAGGCCTTTTTGAATCGTTGAACTTTGTGTGGATTTTTTGATCCGTTTTAGATAATTATTTTGGTTACGTAAAAGTGATATTAAGTCTGTTAAAAATTTAACTCTTGCGTACCGATAATTATCTCTCCGTAATTCTCTGAAAAACTCGAAGCAACTATCTCTAATTTAAATTGTGTGGATGTGCCAGGAGTAAAGACGCCATTTTTGGATGAGCTTGCTCCGGTAGATAAGGATCCAATATTTTCATTGTTACTAGCTATTGCCCATTGGCCACCAGCTTGGCGGTGGTAAGTTTTAACGCGCACGTTACTTAAATTAATATTTCCGGAGTTAGTAGCGGTTACTGACCAGGAAGCAATGGTTCCCTGTTTTGATATTTGTACATTTGAAAGATTTACACTAGCGACAATCGGTTCAAGTGTAATTGGTGTCGACTCTTTAATTATTTGATTGTTGCTCTTAAGAATAATTCTAAATTTTGTACTTTCAGGATTACGCCAAAAGGTTAAAGAAACATTTTTTGATTCACCGGGCGCCATGTGATCAATACTGGTAAAACCGCAACCATCCCAATTACCGCCCGTAGATTCTTGGCCTCCCACTAATATTTTTTCATTAAATGTCACGGTATTGTTGTTAGTAACTGTTGCCGTCCATTGGAAACGACCTTCATAAGGGACAACTGTTACTGCAGTAATATTGAGGTTATTAGCTAAATCGGCGACATTTGCCGTAAAATTTACTGTTTTGCTACCGACAACCGTTAAAGGAGAATTTGCTAGCACATCTAATTTAATTTGGCTAGCATCAGCCATTGCTCCGGAGCCTTGATGATTAGAGCTCCCGGCAGCTAAAATGTTTACATTTATTTGATTACCAGCTGGGCTCCAGGAGCCGTTTACTTTTTTTGAAAGCATTAAAACTACATTATTGATTGGGGCTTGAGTCCGGTTGTTTAATGCCGTCTGCCAGCTATAAACATCTCCTGAAACATGGGTAAATTGTAGTGAATTAACGAAGACCATATCGCGCGGTACATTTGTCAAGCGAGCGCTTGCTGCTGTTTTTTGTGTTGCTGAGGATTGAATTGCTGTAGAGGTTCTAGCTGGAGTAGCCGCTGATGCAGGAGTGGATACTGCTACCGGAGCTGGTTTAATGGTCGCCGTTGTTTCTTTTTTAGTTATTTCTGCAGCAGCAGGATGAATAATTAAAAAACACAATAGCAAACTCATTATGAAGCTACTCATGGCGACCTCCTTAATGATAATTATTTTTGCCGGATAAGCTAATTATAGGCTCAATAATTTAAGATATCAAGAGATATAGTTATGCGTAGAATCAATACGAAAAATATTTCTAAAGAATAACTTGACAAGAATTTTAAATATGTTATAGTTTTAGTGACGATTAAGTCAAGAGGCACTGATGCCCCAAAAAGTTTTGGGGCTTTTTTATTTTTCCAAGGACAATGTTGCCCTTTTTTAGAGCAGGGAATGCTCTCGAAAAGGGCTTTTTTATTTTCCAAAGACAGAGACGTCTTCAACCTATGCGGGTAGAAGCCGTCTTTTTTTGTGACGGTATTTTTGAAAAGATATTCTTTAGAAAGTTTTTATGCGGAGGTAATTATGGATATAACGATGAAAATAATGATAGATACAATTTGGGTCTTGATTACGGCAAAAATGGTGTTTTTTATGAACTTAGGGTTTGCCATGGTGGAATCAGGATTTGCGCGTTCTAAGAATTGCGTAAATATTCTTTCCAAGAATTTTGTTGTTTTTGCGGTTTCTTCGGTGGGGTTTTTACTTTTAGGCTGGGGTCTTATGTTTGGCGATGGTAATGCTTGGGTGGGATTAAAGGGACTTTTTTTGCTAGTGGCCTGGATAATTCTCCGGCCATCGGAGAAGCTTACAAAGGAGTTTATTCGGCTCTTTCTTGGACCGGGGTACCAATGTGGGCGAAATTTTTCTTTCAGCTAGTTTTCTGCGGCACTGCGGCAACCATTGTCAGCGGTGCAGTTGCTGAACGCATTAAATACGGTACCTTTATTGTTTTTTCATTTTTAATGGCGATGTTTATTTATCCGATTGTTGGCCACTGGATTTGGGGTGGTGGGTGGTTACAAATTAAAGGATTTTTTGATTTTGCCGGTTCTTCAGTGGTACATTCCGTAGGCGGATGGGCGGCTTTGGCCGGTATCTTAGTTTTAGGTCCGCGCTTTGGTAAGTATACTAAAGAAGGAAGGATGAACCCGATCCCTGGCCATAATTTATCGATGGCTACTTTAGGAACTTTCGTACTTTGGTTTGGGTGGTTTGGTTTTAATCCTGGTTCGACGATGTCGGCAGACCCTGTCGCCATTAGCCATGTTGCCATTACCACGAATATGGCTGCAGCGATGGCTACGATTAGTGCAACAGTTCTGTCTTGGATATTATTAGGTAAGCCAGATTTAGGAATGACTTTAAATGGTTGTTTGGCTGGATTAGTGGCAATTACGGCATCTTGCGCTTTTGTAAGCGTACCTAGTTCTTTGATTATTGGTACGGTTGCCGGAGTGCTAGTAGTTTTTTCGGTAATTTTCTTTGATAAGGTGCGGCTTGATGATCCGGTGGGGGCACTTTCTGTACATTTAGTAAACGGAGTTTTCGGTACTTTATGTGTGGGACTATTTGCTCAAGATAAAATTGCCGGAATCTCGATTCATAATGGTCTTTTTTACGGCGGCGGTTGGAAACTTTTTACTACCCAGCTTGCCGGAGTATTAGGAGTAGCCGTTTTTACTTTTGTAATCTCTTTGATCTTTTGGGTTATTTTAAAGTATACGATGGGAGTGCGTGTGAGTTTAAAAGAAGAGATTGAGGGGCTAGATATCGGCGAGCACGGTAATTCTGCCTATCCTGAATTTTCAGGTAGAAAACCAGCGTACTCTTTTATTAAGACCGGTAAAGAATAAAATTTATTTACGGAGGTTAAGATGAAAAAAATAGAAGCGATTGTAAGATCAGAAAGCGTTGATGAAGTACGACAAGCTTTGACTGGCGCAGGAGTTAATGGCCTGATGATCTCTGAAATTGAAGGCCATGGCAAGCAGAACGGAGTAGTGCAGTTATGGCGCGGTGAGAAATATAAAATTGAGCTTTTGCCGAAAGCTAGAATTGAGATTATTGTTAAGGACAAAGATGTGGAGCGTATAACGAATGCGATTATTCAAAGCGCCCGCACCGGAGAGATCGGAGACGGTAAGATATTTATTTATCCGGTGGATGAGGTTATCCGGATACGCACTGGTGAAAAAGGCGAAGCAGCGGTATAGACTAAATTTTAAAATAAAGGAGTTAAAATGAGTATAAGACAAAATACACTATTTAAAATTAAAAGCTTAACGTTAGATAAGGTTAATGCCCCGGAAAAAGTCTCTGGGTATTTTGGAGAGAATACTTTTAGTTTAGAATCGATGCAAAAGCATGTTTCTAAAAATACTTTCCAAGCTTTTCAAGTTTGGATTGCCGAAGGCAAAACTATCTCTTTAGCGCAAGCTAACGAAATTGCTGGTGCCATGAAAGATTGGGCGCTGGCCAAAGGTGCTACCTATTATACGCATTGGTTTCAGCCGATGACCGGCTTAACTGCGGAAAAGCATGATAGCTTTATTTCTTTCTCTGGTCCGGGAAAAGTAATTGAAAAATTCTCTGGCAATAAATTAATTCAAGGGGAGCCGGATGCTTCGAGTTTTCCTTCCGGCGGCATTCGCGCAACTTTTGAAGCCCGGGGTTATACCGCCTGGGATCCTTCTAGTCCAGCTTTTATTATTGAATCTACCCTAGGTAAAACTTTGTGTATTCCCACGATATTTATCTCCTATCACGGTGAAGCCTTAGATAAAAAATTACCATTACTACGTTCTGATGAAGCTTTAAATAAAGCAGCAGTCGGATTATTAAAATTGTTTGAACATAATAAAGGAGTTAAAAAAGTTATCTCCACCTGCGGCGCCGAACAAGAGTACTTCTTAATTGATAAACATTACTATAATCTGCGTCAGGATTTAATTATGACTGGTCGGACCTTGGTTGGTGCGCCCAGTTCGAAGGGCCAACAGCTAGAAGACCAATACTTTGGCACGATTAAAGAGCGAGTGGTTAATTTTATGTTTGAAGTTGCTGCCGAAGCGTATAAATTAGGCATTCCGGTAATGACTCGGCACAATGAAGTTGCTCCTCATCAGTATGAATTTGCGCCGATATTTGAAGAATCAAATATCGCCGCGGATCATAATCAGCTCCTTATGGAGTTGATGAAAAAGATAGCTTTAAAACATGGAATGGTTTGCTTATTACATGAAAAACCATTTGCGGGCATTAATGGTAGCGGCAAACATTTAAATTGGTCGCTGGCGGATAATCAAGGGAATAATTTACTTAATCCTGGACAGACCCCGGAAGATAATTTGCAATTCTTAGCGGTACTCTCGGCGGTTTTAAGGGCGGTTTATCTGCACGGCGATCTTTTACGTGCATCCGTAGCTTTAGCCGGTAATGAGCATCGTTTAGGCGCTAATGAGGCGCCTCCTGCGATTATCAGTGTGTTTTTAGGTGAACAGTTAAACAATATTTTAAATATGATTGAAAAAGGAGTTAAATCCAAAGTCTCTAAAGCTGATATCATGGATTTAGGGATTGGCCGTTTGCCCAAATTCAATAAAGATTCTACTGACCGTAACCGTACTTCACCATTTGCTTTTACAGGTGCGAAATTTGAGTTCCGGGCAGTGGGATCATCCCAAAACATCTCAACGCCGATTGCGGTTGTAAACACCATCATTGCCGAAAGTTTAGACTATGTAGCCGCAGAGATTAAAAAAGCGATGGGAACCAAGAAAGATTTTAACGCCGCAGTATTACAGGTTATCTCTAAAATTGTTAAAGAGACTAAAGATATTCGCTTTGAGGGGAACAACTACTCAGAAGAGTGGGTTAAAGAAGCCAAGCGTCGCGGATTACCCAATGTTAGCTCAACTTGCGCAGCGCTGGAAGCTTTAACTAAAAAAGAAAATATCGCTTTATTTGAAAAGTATAAAGTATTCTCTAAAGAAGAATTAATTGCCCGTTATCACATCTGGATCCATATGTATAATCTCACTTTGGAGATTGAAGCCAATACACTGAATGAAATGGTGAACGCTTCCGTAGTTCCGGCGGGGTATAAGTATGAGAAATTATTAGCTTCAACCTTAGAAGAATTAATGCAGCTTAAAAAAAGTGCTAGTCTAAAAGTGGATGCTGCGGCATTAAATGATAAAAAAGAGCATCTTTGTGAGATAGTATTAAAAATTTACTATGTGCGCAAAAATGCTTTGGCGATGATTAAATTGCTGGATAAAGCTAAACAGCTAAATAATGAAAAACGAGCTGAGCTTTATTTTTCAGGACTGAAGCCTTTAATGGAGCACATTAGAAAACATGTAGATGCATTAGAGTCTGTGGTCCCGGATGATACTTGGGATTTACCTAAATACCGGGAGATGTTGTTTATTAATTAAAGATATAGGAGTTAGCCCGAAACGGGATTAATTTTTTGATAAAAAGTGCTAATTATTTAGACAAAAAATGCAAAATGAAAAGGCAAAAGAGATAGAAAAAGCGATGTTTGAACTTGATCGACTTTTTCTTAAAGAGCAAGAAGGAAAGATTTATCATATTATGTTGGATGCGCTAGATAAGTCTTTAATTAGAAATACATTAGTGGTGACTTTTGGTAACCAAATTAAAGCGGCCCGATTATTGGGAATAAATAGAAATACCTTGCGCGCTAAAATAAAAAAACTAGGTATTTCTTTAGATGAGGTAAAGTTATGAAAGCTCAAGGGTTATATGACCCAAAATTTGAACACGATGCTTGCGGTGTAGGGTTTGTCTGTAATATTAAAGGCCAACCTTCAAATGCGATTGTCAAGCAGGGGGTGGAGGTATTACATCGTCTGGCGCATCGTGGTGCGGTGGGGGCGGATCCTAAAACCGGAGACGGGGCGGGGATTTTAATCCAAACTCCGCATGAATTTTTAAAAAAAGTTACACGTAAGCTTCAAATTAATCTACCGGCGCCGGGGTTTTATGGTTGCGGATTGATATTTTTACCGCAAGATAATGCTGCGCGTCAGTTTTGTAAAGAAACATTTGAAAAAGTTATCCAAGAACAAGGGCAGACATTTTTAGGTTGGCGGAGTGTGCCGATTGATGATTTGGTCATTGGCCAAGGTGCTAAAAGTAGCCAATCTGTTTTTGAACAAATTTTTATCGGGCGGAATAAGCAGATTAGCGATCTCTTGGCTTTTGAGCGACGACTTTATTGTATTAGAAAAGAGGTGGAGCGGATAATCTTTAGCGCAGAGCTAAAACAAAAAGAATATTTTTATATTACGAATATCTCTGCGCGTACTTTAGCTTATAAAGGATTGCTTATGCCGGAGCAGATCGACCACTTTTTTCTTGATCTTAAGGATGAAAGTTTGAAAAGCGCTCTGTGTTTAGTGCATTCGCGTTATTCTACCAATACTTTCCCCACTTGGAACCTGGCCCAACCGTTTAGATTTTTGGCACATAACGGAGAGATTAATACTTTACGGGGCAATATTAATGGGGTGCGCTCACGTGAACGTTTATTATCCAGTGAATTATTTGGTATGGATATTGAAAAACTTAAGCCGGTGATTGTAGAAGGGGGAAGTGATTCGGCGGCGATGGATAATTTTTTTGAATTATTAGTTTTATCTGGTCGACCGCTTGAGCATGCGATGATGATGATGGTCCCGGCGGCTTGGGAGCATGATCATCAGATGAGTAAAGAGTTAAGAGATTTTTATAAATACCATGCTTGTTTTATGGAGCCCTGGGATGGCCCGGCGGCAATTGCTTTTACCGACGGAGAGAATGTTGGAGCGATCCTGGACCGTAATGGTTTGCGTCCGGCCCGCTATATTCTAACCCATGATGATTTTGTGGTGATGGCTTCAGAAGTGGGAGTTTTAGATATTCCTGCGCAAAAGATTAAGTTTTCCGGAAGACTGGAACCGGGAAAAATGTTTTTTATTAATACTAAATCTGGTCGGATCATCGAAGATTCGCAACTTAAACGTGAAGTGAGTCAGCGTTTCGCATATGGTCAATGGAACGATGAGAGCATGGTTGATTTAGATAAATTAATCAGCTCTGAGGTTAGTCATAAAAAATCAAAAAATTTATTATCTGAGCTTAAAGCTTTTGGTTACTCGCGGGAAGATTTAAAGATGGTGATTAAACCTATGGCTGCTGAAGGCAAGGAACCGGTAGGCTCGATGGGTAGTGATATTCCTTATGCCTTTTTATCAAAAAAACCACAAATTTTATATAGTTATTTTCGTCAGCTTTTTGCTCAAGTTACCAATCCGCCGATTGATTCAATCAGAGAAAAATTGGTGATGAGTTTAGAAAGTTTTATCGGTCCGGAAAAAAATATTCTTGAGCAGACTCCTAAGCACAGTCATAAACTCAGAGTTAGAAATCCCATTCTCACCAATCAAGATTTGGAAAAAATTCGCGATATTAGTATTAATAGCTTTAAAACTAAAACTATTTATACTTTTTTTGCTGCTTCTACTGGGCAGGAAGGTTTTGTGCAGGCTTTAGAGAGGATTTGTTTTGAAGCTGAATATGCGATTGAACAGGGTTATGCTTTTATAATTCTAAGTGATCGTGGGGCGGATAAAGATAATATTGCTTTACCCTCTCTTTTGGCTACTAGCGCGATTCATCAATATTTGGTCAAGAAAACTGTACGTTCTCAAGTAGCCTTGGTGGTAGAAAGTGCTGAGCCCAGAGAAGTGCATCATTTTGCTTTGCTTTTTGGCTACGGAGCAGATTGCATTAATCCTTATTTAGCATATGAGGCGGTAGAGTATTTGCTTGAAGAAAAAGAGATTGATTTAGAGAAAAAAGTTGCTTTAAAAAATTACAATAAATCAATTACCGATGGAATCCTAAAGATTCTTTCTAAGATGGGGATCTCAACTTTACGCAGCTATCGCGGGGCGCAAATTTTTGAAGCCTTGGGTTTAGATAATGATTTGATTGAAAAATATTTTACTGGCACAGTGTCGCGTATTGGCGGGGTGGGATTAGCTGGTATTGTGGATGAGACTATGCAAAGACATCTGCAGGCGTATGCCCCTGGCGCAGTTGATACAGATTATTTAACCAGCGGGGGAATTTATCAATGGAAGAAAGACGGTGAATTCCATCTCTGGAATCCGGAAAGTATCGCCGCGCTGCAGGATGCTACAGCACATGCAGATTATGAAAAATATAAAGAGTTTGCCCGTTTAATTAATGATCAATCAAAAAACCCGGTAACTTTAAGAAGTTTACTTAAATTCTCTGATTCATCGGGTCAAGAAAAGATAAAACCAATTCCCATTGCAGAAGTTGAACCGGCAGAGAATATTTTAAAACGTTTTGTGACCGGAGCGATGAGTTTTGGTTCAATTAGTGGAGCCGCTCATGAGACAATTGCGATTGCCATGAATCGCATCGGCGGAAAATCTAATACTGGTGAAGGCGGAGAGGATCCGAATCGATTTATAACTTTACCCAACGGAGATTCTCGGCGTAGTGCGATAAAACAAGTAGCTTCTGGCAGATTTGGGGTGACGATTAATTATTTAGTGAATGCTGATGAACTGCAGATAAAAATTTCACAAGGGGCCAAGCCCGGAGAAGGAGGACAGCTGCCGGGACATAAGGTCAGTGAAATTATTGCCCGTACCCGTTACACTACTCAAGGGGTAACTTTAATTTCACCTCCGCCGCATCATGATATTTATTCAATTGAAGATCTGGCACAATTAATCTTTGATTTAAAAAATGCTAATCCAAATGCACGGATTAGCGTAAAGTTAGTTTCTGAAGTAGGAGTGGGCACCGTGGCTGCTGGTGTGGCTAAAGGTCATGCCGATATGATTCTTATCTCCGGTGGTGATGGAGGAACCGGGGCTTCCCCGCGCAGTTCCATTCGTTATGCCGGACTTCCTTGGGAGTTAGGTTTAGCCGAGACACATCAAACCTTGTTACTTAATAATTTACGTTCGCGGGTGCGTCTGCAAACCGACGGTGGCATGCGTACGGGTCGCGATGTGGCTATCGCCGCATTATTAGGGGCCGAAGAATATGGTTTTTGTTCGGCGATTCTGGTAGTAATCGGTTGTGTCATGTTAAGACATTGTCATTTAAACAATTGTTCAGTCGGGGTGGCCACACAAGATAATATTTTACAGAAAAGATTCCGTGGTCAAGCCGATCATATTGTTAATTATTTTAATTTTATTGTTGCTGAGTTGCGGGAGATTATGGCGCAGTTAGGTTTAAGAACGATTGATGAGATGATTGGCCGGACCGATCTTTTAGAGTTAAATCGGCAGATTATCCCGGAGAAAGCCAAAGGCTTAGATTATTCTAAGATTCTTTTTAGGCCTAATCTGGCCGACCACATTGGTCGTTATTGTAAAGTAAAGCAAGATAGTGGGCTGGATAATGTTTTGGATCGAAAACTTATCCAACTTTGGAAGGATAGTTTAGAAAAAAATCTACCTGCGAAACTTGCGCTAGAAATTAACAATACAAATCGTACTACCGGAGCGATGCTCAGTGGTGAAGTGACTCGTGCTTGTGGAGATGGAGTACTTTTAGAGGATGCTTTAACGGTTAAATTTAAAGGAATTGCCGGTCAGAGTTTTGGGGCATTTTTAGCCAAAGGAATTACTTTTGAATTAGAGGGTCTGGCTAATGATTATATCGGTAAAGGTATCTCTGGCGGAAAAATTATAATTTATCCTAATCGAGAGATCAATTATAACGCGGATGAAAATATTATTGTGGGCAATACTTCATTTTATGGAGCCATCTCTGGTGAAGCTTATATCAGTGGAGTTGCCGGCGAAAGATTTTGCGTGAGAAACTCTGGTTTATATGCAGTGGTAGAAGGGGTGGGAGATCACGGTTGTGAATATATGACCGGGGGTAGAGTAATTATTTTAGGTAAAACCGGACGTAATTTTGCCGCCGGGATGAGCGGCGGGATTGCCTATGTTTATGATGAAGATGCTACATTTAAGGAGCGTTGTAATTTAGATATGGTGGAGCTAGAAAGAGTTAAAGAAGATGAGCGGGATACTCTGTATCATTTATTAAGTAACCATTTTAAATATACTAAAAGTGTGAAGGCTAAAAAGATCTTGGCTAATTTGGCTAGCGAGCTAAAAAAGTTTGTGCGGGTAATGCCGACAGAGTATAAGCGGATTTTAGAAGGGGTCAAGATCGAGGAAAAACCGGATATTGCGGAGGCATTGAATGGATAAAGAAAGAGGTTTTTTAAAATCCGCACGTAAAACCAGTGTGGGCCGACAAGTTAAGGAGCGCTTAGGTGATTATAACGAGGTTTATAAAATGCGTTCTTTAGAGGATTCCATTGAACAGAGTAGTCGTTGCATGGATTGTTCAACTCCTTTTTGTCATTGGGGATGTCCGCTAGGTAATTATATTCCGGAATTCAACGACAATGTTTTTAAAGGTAATTGGAAGCAGGCGTTTAAATTATTGGAGGCAACGAATAATTTACCGGAGATTACCGGTCGGGTTTGTCCGGGGCTATGTGAATATTCTTGCGTATTAGGTTTAAATGATGATCCGGTAACGATTCGGGAAAATGAATTAGCAATTATTGAAGGGGCATTTAAAAATGGATTAGTTCTACCGCGACAGATAGAAAATAGAACGCAGAAAAAAATCGCCGTGGTGGGTTCCGGTCCGGCGGGTTTAGCTTGTGCTGCCCAGCTTAATTTAGTTGGACACAATGTCGTAGTTTTTGAGCGGGATCATAAACCGGGTGGGATCTTGCGCTATGGTATCCCGGATTTTAAATTAGAAAAACATATTTTAGATCGCCGGATAAATATATGGAAAGAGGAAGGGGTGGTTTTTAAAACTGGAGTTAATATCGGCGTTGATTATCAAACTGAAAAGCTTTTGCAAGAGTTTGACGCGATTTGTTTGGCCACAGGATCGCGCCTACCGCGGGATCTTTCCATTCCCGGAAGAGATTTAAAGGGAATAGTTTTTGCGATGGATTATCTTTCTCAATCGAATAAAGTTGTGGCAGGGGAAGATATTGGCACAAAAGATTTAATTAATGCAAAAGGAAAACGGGTCGTGGTGATCGGCGGTGGCGATAGCGGAGCCGATTGCGTGGGTACGGCGCATCGACAAGGTGCGGCCTCAGTGGTACAGATTGAGGTTTTAGCACAACCGGCAACCTGTCGCACTGTTAATCAGCCTTGGCCAAAATATCCTACGCTTTTAAAAGTGAGCTCAAGCCATGAAGAAGGGGGAGAGCGACATTGGGCGGTGTTGACTAAGCGTTTTAACGGAGTAAAAGGTTGGGTTAATAAAATATCTTGCGTTAAAGTTGAATTTGTTAAACCCGCCGGGCAGAGTTGTTCGCTGATGCAAGAGATTGCGGGGAGCGATTTTGAAATTAATGCGGATTTAGTTATTTTGGCGGTGGGTTTTTTACATCCAGAGCCAACTGGTCTGTTGAGTGACTTAAAAGTTAAATTGGACCAACGGGGTAATGTTTGGACCCAAGAAAATTATCTAACTAGCGTAGAGAAAGTATTTTGCGCCGGGGATATGCGCCGCGGTCAATCCTTAGTAGTTTGGGCCATTTCAGAAGGACGCCGATGCGCTTATTTTATGGATAAATATTTAATGACAGAAACTAGATTACCGATTCTTTAATGAGGTGTAAAAATGATTAGTACAGGAATCCCAGGGTTAGACAGCGTACTTACAGGATTAAGGTTAGGGGATAACGTGGTTTGGCAGATTGATGACATTAATGATTATGTTAATCTGGTTAAGCCCTTTGTGCAGCAGGCTTTAAGTGATAAAAAGAAAGTCGTTTACTTAAGATTTGCTACGCATAAGGAATTAATTAAGCCTTCACCTGCGATAAAAAGATATGAGCTTAAGGCGCAAGCAGGCTTTGAATCGTTTACTGCCAAAGTAAATAGTATTATCACTCAAGAAGGAGAAGGCGCTTATTATGTTTTCGACTGTCTTTCTGAACTACTTTTAGCCTGGGCGACGGATTTAATGATTGGTAATTTCTTTATGGTGACCTGTCCATATTTATATGAACTTAAGACGGTTACTTACTTTTCAATTTTGCGTAATAATCATTCTTACAAGTCCATTGCGCGCATTCGTGAGACTACTCAACTTTTGATGGATGTTTATCATTGCGAAGGTAACTTTTATATTCATCCGTTAAAAGTTTGGAATCGTTATTCACCAACAATGTTTTTACCGCATCAAAAAGAAGGAGCAAAGTTTGTTCCTATAACCGATAGCGTTAATGCGGTAGAGATTTTGTCTTATATCCGTGAAAAAGGGGCAGAGAGTGCTAAAAGAAACCTAGATTATTGGGACCGCTTGTTTATGGAGGTAGAGACTTTAATTGAAAAAAAATCTGCAGTAAAGCAGAAAAATGAGATGGTTAAAAGACTTTGCAATATTATGATTGCTAAAAATAAAAAAATTCTGTCTTTGGCTATTGATAATTTTTCGTTAGAGGAGTTAATTGAAATTAAATCTCGGTTGATTGGCACGGGTTTTATCGGGGGCAAAGCAGTGGGGATGCTTTTAGCACGAAAGATTTTAGCTAAGAGCAAATCAATCGATTGGCAAAAACTTTCTGAGCCGCACGATTCATTTTATATTGGTTCGGATATATTTTATTCGTTTATTGTACATAATCGTTGGTGGAAATTACATATGCAGCAAAAAAGTTCGGAAGGTTATTTTAATATCGCCAAAGTGTTAAAAGAAAAGATGCTTTACGGTGTTTTTCCAGATGAGATTATGGAACATTTCCAGCAAGTTGTTGAATATTTTGGTTCTTCGCCGATTATTATTCGTTCTAGTTCGCTTTTGGAAGATGACTTCGGTAATGCCTTTGCCGGAAAATATGAAAGTATTTTTTTGGCCAACCAAGGCACTCCGGAGCAAAGGTATCTGCAATTTGCGGAAGCTGTAAAAAAAATTTATGCTAGTACGATGAATGAAGATGCACTAGTTTATCGCAAACAACGCGGATTAGATAAATTAGACGAGCAGATGGCACTTTTAGTGCAAAGAGTTTCCGGATCTCCACATAAGAATTATTTTTTTCCGGATTTAGCTGGCGTAGGGGTATCTTATAATACTTATGTTTGGAATAAAGATATTGATCCGCTGGCCGGGATGCTGCGCCTAGTTTTTGGTTTAGGTACTCGTGCGGTAAATCGTGTAGAAGGTGATTATCCGCGTATGGTAGCCTTAAGTGATCCTGCGCGCCGACCTTATGCAGAAAAGAATGATTTAAGAAAATATTCACAACACATGGTGGATTTAATTAATATTAAAAGTAATGTTTTTGAAACAATTTCTTTTGAAAAAATAGTTGCGGATAAAGTTTTTTCTGGTATTGAGCGCATTGCCGATAAAGATGATGAATCCAGAGATTTAATGCGAGAAAGAGGGATGGAGGATAAAGACTACTGGATTTTAACTTTAGATAAAGCATTAGCTAAAAAGGAGCTAGTTACTTCCTTAAAAAAGATATTGGTTCTTTTGGAAGCCAGTTATCACTATCCGGTAGAAATCGAATTTACGGTTAACTATACAAAAGATAATATTTTTAAAATCAATCTTCTGCAATGTCGCCCACTGCAAACGCGGGGCTTAGGAGCCAAAGTTGACCTGCCTGCGCAGATTAGTCAGGCGGATACGTTTTTTAAATCACAAGGATATTTTTTGGGAGGCAATATCTCGCAGAAAATTGATTGGGTAATTTTTGTTGATCCGCAAGCATATAGCAACTTAACTTTAAATGATAAATATGAAACTGCTCGCTTAGTGGGTAATCTAAATCGAATTATTAAAAACAAAATAGAGATGCCAACTTTGTTAATGGGGCCTGGACGCTGGGGAACGACTACGCCATCTTTAGGAGTTCCGGTTAAATTTGCCGAAATTAATAATGTGGCGGTTTTAGCGGAGGTAGCTTTCTCGGCGGGAAATTTAATGCCGGAGTTATCTTTTGGTACACATTTTTTTCAAGATTTAGTAGAGACTAATATTTTTTATGTAGCGTTATTCCCTGAAAAGAAAGATTGTATCTTTGATACTAAGAAATTAATTCAACAAAAAAATTTATTTGCTAAATTTATGCCAGAGGCTGCCAGGTATGAAGAGGTAATTGGAGTTTATGATTTAAGCCAAAAACCCTACAGAATTATTTCTGATGTGGTTTCGCAAAATGTGATTTGTTTTCAACCTTAATTTAGAAAGGGGCCAGTTAAATATGTCCAAATATATCTTTATTACCGGCGGAGTAATTTCTAGTTTAGGCAAAGGTATTGCTTCAGCTTCTATCGGCAAGATTTTAGAGTCACGGGGATTAAAGGTTACCTTAATGAAGCTAGATCCCTATATTAACGTTGATCCGGGAACGATGAATCCTTATCAGCACGGAGAGGTTTATGTTACCGAAGATGGTGCTGAAACAGATCTAGACTTGGGCCATTATGAACGTTTTACCAATACGCTTTCTTCAAAATTTAATAATATTACGACTGGTCAAATTTATAATAATGTAATCTCTAAAGAGAGAAAAGGGGATTATTTAGGCAAGACCATTCAGGTTATTCCGCATATTACCGATGCGATTAAAGAGCGGATTAGAAAATGTGCTGAAGTTTCTAAGGCCGATATTGTGATTGTGGAAATTGGCGGAACCGTCGGAGACATTGAGAGTTTACCCTTTTTAGAGGCGGCAAGGCAATTTCGCTTAGATATGGGTGCAGAGAATGTATTTTATATTCATTTAACTTTGATTCCTTATATTAAAGTAGCTGGGGAAGTGAAAACTAAGCCTACGCAGCATAGTGTGGGTACATTGCGTGAGATTGGAATCATCCCGGATGTGTTAATTTGTCGTACGGAAGAATCGCTCACTGAAGAAGTTAAAGAAAAGATCTCTTTGTTTTGTAATGTGCGCAAAGAAGCGGTAATTGAATCTCCAGATATGGAGTCAATTTATCAAATTCCGTTAGTATTTAAGAAACAGATTTTAGATGAGATAATTTTAAGTCATTTTAAGTTAATCTGTAAATTTTCTGATCTTAAGGATTGGCAAAATGGTGTGGTGAATCGGGTAATTAGCCCTAAACACAAAGTAACGATTGCGGTAATCGGTAAGTATATTGAATTACAAGATGCTTATAAGTCGATTTATGAAGCTCTGACCCACGGCGGAATTTATAACGATGCACAGGTTGAGATTAAAAGAATTGATTCCGAAGTTTTAGAGAAAGCTAATCTTGAGCTAATCTTAAAAGGAGTGTCGGGGATATTAGTTCCTGGAGGTTTTGGTTATCGGGGAATTGAAGGAAAGATTAAAGCGATTAAGTTTGCTCGTATAAATAAAATTCCTTTTTTAGGGATTTGTTTAGGGATGCAGTGTGCGGTCATTGAATTTGCGCGCAATGTTTGTAATTTAAAAACGGCTAATTCTTCAGAATTTAAAAAAACTAAGTATCCGGTGATTAGTTTGTTAGAAGAGCAGAGCAAGCTTAAGGATTTAGGCGGGACGATGCGTTTGGGTGCTTATCCGTGTAAGATTAAAAAGAATACATTGGCGCAGCGTATTTATGGACGCAGTTTGGTGAGTGAGCGCCATCGTCACCGTTATGAATTTAATAATAAATTCAAGAAATTATTTGAAAAATCCGGAATGGTTTTATCAGGGGTTTGTCCTGGAAAAAATTTGATTGAAATTGTAGAGATAAAAGCGCATCCTTACTTTATTGCGGTACAATTTCATCCGGAGTTTAAGTCTAAACCGGATCAAGCGCATCCATTATTCAGTAATTTTATTCAAGCAGCTTTAAAGTTTAATGATTTAAGTTAACCCCGTTAATAATAGTGTAGTTACGGGTTTTACGGCTGCCTGTGGCAGCCTGTTATTAACGGGGTAAATAAAAGAAAGAGGGTAATATGTGCGGAATATTTGGAGTTTATCCACATAAAGATGCAGCTCAACTTACCTGTTTAGGCCTTTATGCGTTGCAGCATCGTGGAGAAGAGTCTGCGGGGATTATCTCTCGGCAGGGCAAGAAAGTGCACTTGCATAAAGCTTTAGGATTAGTCAGTGATGTTTTTGGGGACAAAACTTTGCGTACCTTGCGCGGTGATTTTGCGATTGGGCATTTGCGTTATTCGACTACTGGAGGTAGTAATTTAAAAAATACTCAACCTTTTTATGTAAGATCAAAAGTAGGAGATATTGCTATTGCGCATAATGGCAATCTTACTAATACCTCTAAATTACAAGCAGAGCTACAAAATAACGGTGCGCTTTTTCAGACGACGATGGATTCAGAGTTGATTGTGCATCTTTTGGCGCACAGTAAGCAAAAAGATTTACAGGGGATCGTGATTGAGGCGCTCTCTAAATTAGAAGGGGCATACTCTTTAGCGTTAATGTTTAATGATACTTTAATTGGCGCTCGTGATGTTTTTGGTTGGCGGCCACTTTGTTTAGGTAAACTAGACGATGCTTATATTTTGGCTAGCGAAACTTGTGCTTTGGATCTTATCGGGGCTAAATATATTCGGGATATTGCGCCAGGGGAAATAGTTTTTATTACTAAAGATAAGATCGACTCGGTAATGCCGTTTAAAAAGAGTGATAAAGCTTTTTGTATCTTTGAATATATTTATTTTGCTCGTCCAGATAGTAATGTTTTTGAACATAATGTTTATTTAGCGCGTAAACGCCTGGGGGCGCAGTTAGCCGCAGAATTTAGTGCGCAGGCAGATTTAGTGATGCCCATTCCTGACTCCGGAGTTTTTGCGGCTTTGGGTTTTGCAGAAGCTAGTAAAATTCCTTTTGAATTTGGAATGATTCGAAATCACTATATCGGCAGGACATTTATTCAACCGACGCAAGATTTGCGTGATTTTCGGGTGAGGATAAAATTGAATCCTTTGAAAGAAGTATTAAATGGTAAAAAAATTATTATCGTTGAAGATTCGATTGTGCGGGGGACTACTAGCCGCTCGCGTGTAAAAAATATTCGTCAGGCCGGAGCCAAAGAGATTCATATGCGCATTAGTTGTCCGCCGATTCGCTTTCCTTGTTTTTACGGGATAGATTTTCCAACTAAAAAAGAATTGATTGCGGCTAAACATGATATCGCTTGGGTGCGTGATTTTATCGGCGCTGATAGCCTAGAGTATTTATCTCTTGAAGGGATGTTAAGCTCGATGCCGTTACCTAAAGAAAATTTTTGCACGGCTTGTTTTACCGGAAAGTATCCTTCTAAGCAAAGTGGTTGTTGTGCCAAGAATATCTTAGAAAGATAAAACCTACCGCATTTTATGATAGTTCATCCCAATTAAGGCAAACTGCTTGCACTTTCTTTAATTTGCTATATAATTACCCACAATATGAAAATAAAAAAGACATTTATTATAATTTTTATGATTACACTTGCAACGAGTGCGATTTTTTCATATAAAATTTATGAAAAAAATCTATTCTTTAGTGCGCAGTTGCGTTTGTTTAATCGAAAAAAAGAGGGTTGGAACCGGTTAAAGAAGACTTTAGAAAATAAAGTGGCGCATTTTAAAGGTACGGTGGGGCTAGTAGTGGAAGATTTAAATACCGGTTGGGTCATTGCTTTAAATGAAAATGTTTTAATTCCGTCGGCGAGCTTAGTAAAGGTGCCGATTATGTTGGCTTATTTTTATGCCGCGCAGGAAAATAAAATTAATTTGGATGATGATATTAAATTTAAATCTTTTCAAAGAATTCCAACAACTAAGCTTCAGGGAAGAGCACCGGTGGGTAGGCATTTTATGGTGGAAGAGTTATTTGATCCAATGATTACTGTCAGCAATAATGATGCGGCCAATGCGTTGATTAATTTATTAGGTTTTGATACTTTAAATGATTATTTCAAAAAGATGGGTTTGAAAAATACCAATATTTCTCGCAATATGTTAGATTTTAAAAGCCGTCGGGAAGGCCTGGAAAATTATACGACGGCTAAAGATACGGCTTATCTATTGGAGAAGCTTTATCGACGACAGTTTTTAAGTCAAGAGGTTTCCGAAAAGTGTTTGGCTTTGTTGAATCAACAGAAAATTAACGATCGCATTCCCAGAAAACTTCCTGATGATATTTCGGTGGCCCATAAAACTGGCTTAGAAAGACATATTTGTCACGACGCTGGAATTGTTTACACTCCTAAGGGAGATTTTTTAATTTGTGTTTTAGTAAAACATCGCAATCGTTTTGCCAAACCTGCTAAAAAATTAATCTCTGAAATTGCGCTAGCTACCTATAATTACTATAATAGCCTTTAAAATTTAAAAGAAAAGATTTTGACAATTTAAGGTTATGCCTTAGAATGTCAGTTGCAAATTAGGCGCGGGTGGTGGAATGGCAGACACGCAAGCATGAGGGGCTTGTGCCGAAAGGCTTGGGGGTTCAACTCCCCCCTCGCGCATTAAAAATTATTGACTAAAGGTATTGGTATAGTAGAATAACCTAAACTAATTTTTGGCCCCATCGTCCCGCTAGAGTTTAAAGTTTCTGCGGGAAGCCTGGCCGTGGGGTGGTATCATTGGTTTATTTAAATATTTTTGGCCCCATCGTCTTCCCGCCGGAGTCTTCTAAGGTGGGCGGGATCCCGCTAGAGTTTAAAGTTTTGGCGGGAAGCCTGGCCGTGGGGTGGTCTCATTAGTTTATTTAAATATTTTTGGCCCCATCGTCTAGCCTGGCCTAGGACGTCAGCTTCTCAGGCTGTAAACACCGGTTCAAATCCGGTTGGGGCTAATATTTGTTAGCTTTATCCGGTTCTCCCGTCAGAGCATAAAATAAAGTGACGGGACTACGCCGCCAGACAGAAATGATAGTGGCTTGAAATCCGGTTGGGGCTAATATTTGTTAGCTTTATCCGGTTCTCCCGTCAATGCATAAAATAAAAAAGACGGGACTGCGCCGCTAGGTAGAAATGATAGCGGCTTGAAATCCGGTTGGGGCTAATATTTTTTGTTACTTTGTAAGATTTAGCCAGAAAATTTAAAGTATTTAAAATTTCCCTTGCATTTTGCAAAGCTTTATAATATCATTAAAAACTAAGGGGGAGTAATGCGCAAAATTTTTTTATCTTCTAAGATATTCCAGTGCAGTGGTTAAGCTAATTGCCTGGATTTTTTTGTGCCCGGAATTTTAGGTATTATTTTTAATTATAATATTTTTATGAAGGAGGCAGGCGTGAAAAATAAAATTGTTCTATTCATTTTAGTCAGTGCGTTTTTTAGTGGCATCTTAGGTTGTGATAAAATTAAGCAGATGACTGCTCCTAAATCAGAAGCAAAAGTTGTAGCGCAGGGGCCAGCTATTCAGCCCAGGGGACCGATTGTAGCCAAAATAAATAATATCGCTATTGGTTTAGACGATCTTAACGATGAAATAGAGTTTTATAATGCTAATGTTCCTGAAGAGAGCCCAGAGTTAAAAATTACTACTAGAGAACAAAAAATAAACTATTTAAAAAATGAAGTTATCCGTCGTACTTTAATTTATCAGCAGGCTTTAGATAAAGGTTTAGATAGAAATGATGAGGTGCGCCAGGCAGTTGAGAAGAATAAACGAGAGATGATGGTGATGCAAAATGTGCAAGATATTGTTAAAAATATTACTGCTTCCTCTAAAGAAGTAGAGGATTATTACAATACCTATAAGGATCAGCTAAAAGAACCCGAAGAGCGTAAGGTTTCTGAAATTGTGGTTGGCTCGGAACAAGAAGCCAAAGATCTTTTAGTGCAACTTTTGCAGGGCGCAAACTTTACTACTTTAGCTAAGGCTAATTCTAAAGCACCTAGTGCTGCAGATGGTGGGGTTATAGATTTTGTAGCCAAAGGTGTAAAATCGGAACAATTTGATGAAGTAGTTTTTGCTTCGACCTTAGACATAGGTGAGTTAAGTAGTATATTTAAGACTCCCGAAGGTTATAGTATCATTAGATTAGATGCTAAGCGTGGTGGTAAATTAAAACCGCTTTCTGAGATGTGGGATGATATTAATCGAGGGTTAGTTTATATGAAACAACAGCAGGCAATTGAAGAACTCGTCGGCAAACTTTCTCGAGATGCTAAAATCGAGGTTTCTGAAGGGGAGATTAAATAATGGCCATTGAAAAACAGAAGCTCATTTTGATTAGTGGAGTGGTCTTAGGAATTGTGGCGATTGTGATGACTAAGATGTATTTGGATCAACAGCAAGAAGAGATTCGGGCTAAGGCAAAAAAAGCAGTTGCTAATATGCAAGCTAATCAAGTAGCGGTTCTGGTGGCCAAAAAAGATATTCCGGTTGGCGTGGTGATTGATTCGAATATGTTAGAAACTGCAATTGTTCCAAATCAATATGTGCAGCCTCAAGCGGTAACTTCTTTGGATAGAATTGCTGGAATGATTACAATTGCACCGATTGCTAAAGATGAACAAGTCAGCCTTTCTAAATTAGTCACTAGCAAAAAAGCGGGCGGGGGAGATCTCTCGGGAGTAACTCCGGCTGGTAAAAGGGCAATTTCGATTGTTGTCGACAATATCTCTTCTTTATCTGGGATGATTAGACCTAATGATTATGTTGATGTATTGGCGACGATTCAGGTTCCAGCGCACGGTGCTGATGGGCAAGTTGTAAACCAGATGGCAGTAGTTCCTTTATTTCAAAATATTTTAGTTTTAGCGGTAGGATCTGATACTGGTGGGCCTGCTTCAGATAGTAGTCGTTATGCAGATAAAGGACCTTCCGGTAATACTTTAATTACTTTGGCTTTAGGTCCTCAAGAATCTAATTTAATAGCTTTTGTTCAAGAGCAAGGCAAGATTCGTTTAATTATGCGGTCTCCGGCGGATGCTAAGGTTGAACAAATGCCACCGGCTAGTTGGGATACATTATTTCAATATATTGCACCACAGCAACAGTTTAATCCCGATGATCAAGCTGAGCCGGTTGATACTACGGAGTATGTTGAAGTTTTACGTGGATTAAATAAAGAAAAAATCCCTATATCTAAATAGCATAGAAGGAGAAAAATGAGAAAGTTATTTTTAAATCTAGTAATCGTAGCTACCTTTATTACGGTTTTACCTTTTAAAGGATTTTCCGCCGGTGGAGCTGAAGAGGAGATAAAGCTTTATATTGGACATCCTCAAATTATCTCTGTGAGCTCTCCTAAGCGAGTGGCAGTGGGTAATCCAGAGATTGCCGATGTTGGTAATATTAGTAAAACCGAATTAACCGTTAATCCTAAAATAGCCGGATCGACTAATTTAATTGTTTGGGATAATTTTGGTGAGCAGTCTTATCGGTTGAAGGTGTTTGCTGAAGATATTCATGAGATTAAGCGACGCATTGATAGCATACTTTCTACGTTAGATTTAACAGGGGTTTATACTAAAGCTGAAGAAGATGAAGCCCGAGTAGCACTTTTAGGAACTGTAAAATTTGCTAAAGATAAAGAAAAAATCACTACTGCTTTAGCGGGATTAAAAAGTAAGACCGTAGATTTAACTACGGTTAAGGAAGAAGAATCGGTGATTGAAATTGATGTCCAAGTAATTGAATTAAACTCTGGGTCTAGAGAAAAAGTAGGGTTTACTTGGCCTGAAAGTATTAATTTAACTGAGTTGGCTTCACAGGCAACTGCTGCTCCGGGAACCACATCTTTTGCAAAATTATTTACTCTTGGTAATTTGACGCGAAATGTTTTTAATTTGAATTTAGATATGTTAGTTAAGGAAGGTAAAGCGCGCATACTTTCTCGTCCGCGACTTTCTTGTCAAAGCGGTAAGGAGGCTAAGCTAGTTGTCGGAGGAGAGGTCCCGATATTAAGTGGTTCCGTTACTCCTGGCACAAGCGGTCCAACTCCTGGGGCGACAACTGGTGGTTCTGTAGAATATAAAGAATATGGAATTATTTTAAATGTTAAACCGCAGCTTACCGATACCGGACGTATTCATCTTAATCTAGACGTTTCTGTAACTGATCTAGGAGAAGAGGTTAAAACAGATTACGCTTTAGCTTATAAAATGATTAAACGTTCAGCAACTACAGAATTATTCTTAGATAATCAACAAACCATGGCCATTGGTGGATTGATTAAAAAGAAGTCAGCTGATCAATTAAGAAAAGTTCCTTGGCTCTCTGATATTCCAGTTTTAGGAGTATTTTTTAGGCAAAAAATTTCCGATCAAGGTTCAACCAGTGACCAGTCATTTACTGAGGATACAGAACTTTTTATTACTCTTACTCCCACGGTAATAAGTAGAGTGAAGCCACAGGAAAAATCTCTAAAAATACTGTCTTCCAATATTCCTTCAGTTGGTGATGACAAAATAACTGATCCAGTTTTAAAATATTCGAAAATAATTCAAAAAAGAATTTTGGAAAAATTAGTTTATCCGGCAGAGGCCAAAGATGCTGGTTTTCAGGGAGCGGTAAGATTAAGTCTTAAGCTTTCTGCACAGGGAGATTTGTTAGATGTAAAATTAAAGGATTCTTCTAGTTTTAGAGTGCTTGATGAAGGAACATTAAAGACTGCCAAGGAGATCTCTCCGTATCCACCATTTCCTCCTGAAATAAAGGATAAAGAGGTTTGGGTGGAGATTCCAATAATTTATCAATTAGAATAAAATGTCCAAAACAATTGTAATATTTAGCACTAAAGGCGGTGTTGGCAAGACTTTAGTGGCAACTAATTTAGCAGTATCTTTGGCGCAAGTTGGCAAGCGCGTCTGTTTGATTGATTTAGATACGCAGGTTGTCGGCGACATGGCGCACATGTTGGGTTTAGTTCCGCAGCGGTGTTTAGCGGATCTGATGAATATTCTAACTAAACAGCCACAGTTAACCAAGAAAAAAGATTTTATCATTAGAAGCGATTCTGCGAATATTGATTTTATTCCTGGAGTATTGAAACCACAACAATCTGGCTACCTTATTGCTGAAAAAATTCCCGAAGTTTTTTCTTTTTTAGAAAAAGATTATGATTATATTGTAGTGGATGCGGGAAAAAGTTTTAGCGATGTTTTTCTTTCCACATTAAGTCAAGCTAATTTGATTTTACTAGTCGCCACCCCGGATGTGCTTTCCATTGAGCAAACTAAATGGGCTTTAGAGACATTGCAGATGTTACATTTTCCGTTAAGCATGGTAAGGTTAATACTCAACAGGTCAGAGTCTTTATCTAGTATTAGTTGGCAGGAGATTCGGGTTAATTTGCCAGTTAATATCATTGAAAAAGTTCCTTCCGACGGTAAATTAGTAAATTTGGCGGTTAATCGTAGGGTGCCTGTAGTGATTGATGCGGCACGTTCTAAAATTGCATTGGCTTTTTCTGAACTCGCCGATATTTTAATTGCAGATAAAGGAATATTTACGGAACGAAAAAATATTGACCAGATTAAAATGAAGGAAGTAGCTCGCGAAAAATCTGGTCAATTTTGGATGGAACAGGATCTTAATACTGGGGTGCTTGAGCCAGATACTTATGAAGGCCGGGATGAGATTTTAGTGCTTAAGCGTCGGATTCACAGCCGCCTTTTAGAAAACATGAAGATTAAAAGTATAGATCTTAATGTTTTTAGTGATCAAAAAAAAGCTAAAGATTTAAAAAATAGTGCAGAAGCGATGGTGAATAATCTTTTAGTTGAGGAGGCAGGTAGCTTTATCCCTTCTCAAGAAGTGCGCAAAGGCCTGGTTAAAGAGATATTAGACGAAGCCTTAGGATTAGGGGCTTTAGAGGATTTATTAGCTGATCCGGAAATTACGGATATTATGGTTAATAATAAGGATGAGGTTTTTGTTGAACGTTTTGGAAAAATTGAACTGACGAATAAAAAATTTATTTCTAATGATCAGGTACGTACAATTATTGAACGTATTATTGCTCCGATTGGTAGACGTATTGATGAATCAGTGCCAATGGTTGATGCGCGTTTAACCGATGGTTCTCGAGTAAATGCAATTATTTCGCCACTATCTTTGACCGGTCCAACCCTAACGATTAGAAAATTTCGTAAAGAAAGATATCGGGTTAATGATTTATTGGCTTTTGGTGCGCTGAATACGGCGATGGCAGATTTTATTAAAGCCTCGGTATTGTGTCGTAAAAATATGATTGTCTCTGGAGGAACTGGCTCTGGAAAAACTACAGTTTTAAATGCTTTGTCTGAATTTATTCCCGAAGGAGAAAGAATTATTACCTTAGAGGATGCGGCGGAACTTAAATTAAATCAACGACATTGGATTAGATTAGAGTCTCGACCGATGAATATTGAAGGTAAGGGTGGGTTAACCATTCGAGATCTTTTTCGTAATACTCTACGTATGCGTCCAGATCGAATTATCGTCGGAGAATGCCGTGGTTCTGAATCACTAGATATGTTGCAAGCGATGAATACTGGCCACGATGGCTCTATGACCACTATTCATGCTAACTCGGCTTCAGATGTTTTAAGCCGACTGGATTCTATGATTTTGATGTCGGGAATTGAGTTACCGGTGAGAGCAATCCGAGAGATGGTTTCTTCAGCGGTTGATATTATTGTGCACACTGCTCGGCTTAGCGATGGTTCACGTAAAGTTTTGTCAATTGCTGAAGTGGCCGGAATGAAGGACGAAGCACATATAAATTTAAGCGACATCTTTGTTTTTACGCAAACTGGCGTAGATGCTCAAGGAAAGGTGCAGGGGTATTTTACTGCTACTGGTTATAAACCTACATTCTTAAATGAAATTAGGATGCGGGGCGTTGAAATTTCTGATGATGTTTTTAAGCCTACCAAATCTAAATAAAACTTAATGCCACTAATTAATTTCACTAAAAATATTGTATTGGCCCAAGATGTTTTTATCGCTAAAACTATATTGGCCAGGGCCAGAGGATTATTGGGAAGAAAAATTTTCTCTCCACAACAAGCTTTAATTCTTGATTCGTGTAATTCAGTACACACTTTTTTTATGCATTTTCCGATTGATATAATTTTTGTAGATAAGAATTATAAAGTTATTAAGCTAATCTCTAATTTTAAGCCTAATCGTATAAGCAAAATATGCTGGCATGCCAGCAAGGTTATTGAGTTGCCTTCAGGCGTATTAAATGCCACCAAAACCCAACTCCACGATCAGTTGCAAGTCCTAGGTTAAGCTCTGCATATATGTCCAATCCAGCTTGACAAAATCAAAAAAAAGATATATTCTATAGTGCAAATGTCCAATCTGGAGGATGTATGGGAGTAATTCATAAGCTCACACCTGAAGTTTTAAGCTTTATTATCGAGAATAAACAAAAAAATCCTGCCTTAAGTTGTCGCCAATTAACTTTAACGGTTTTAGAGCAATTTCAAATTAAAGTCTCCAAGTCTAGTATCAATTCTATTTTTAAAGAAAATAATTTAAGTATGCCCATTGGAAGAAGGCGTAAACAAAAAAAACTTAAATTTAATATGCCTGATTTACCGGTTATTGAGGGGGTTAAATCTGTAGCTGTGATTACTCCCACAAAGGAAAGTAGACCTTCGGTAATTAATGTTGTAATTAAAGAGGAATCTGTTAAAGAGGAACCTGTGCAAGAGAAACCTAAGCTTCAAGAAGAACGAATTAATGAAGCGGAGGTCTGGGCCAAACAATTACAGGAAGAAGAGCGCATTAGAATTGAGAAAAAGCGAGTTTTAGATGATGAAGCTAAAACAGCGACGAATAATCAACGTCTAATTGATGAAGAAAATAGACTTTTAAAAGAAAAAGTTGCGCAAGAACAAGCCTTAATTGCTGAAAAAGAGAAATGGGCTCGATTAGCTCAGGAAGAGCAGCAGGCTAAGCATCGAGAGCTACCTAAAGAAATAGAGCCAGTTAAGGTTCAAGAAACGGTATTTAAATCTCTTCCGCAAGAGAGAGCTTGCTCTGGAGCAGTTTTATTGCGGGGGCTAGATTATTTAGTAGGAGGTAGTAAAGAAATAAATGAATTAATTAGCAAGGGGATCGGCGGTAATCTAGCAGAAAATTTAAATCTTACACAAGCACTAATTTTTAGATCTTTATTTGATAAAGAAAATTTTTCCTCACTTGGAGATTTAATTGGCGTACAATATTCTTTAGAAAAAGTAGATAGCTATGCTGCTCAGGTTAATCAGCTCCCTGAAATTGGTTTAGAGCTTGCTAAAATAATTGCTCGTATTTTTACGCAAGTTAAGGGGGTAAGAGTTAACTTTGCGGATGCCAGCGTAGCTAATCTAGATGCCCAACTACATTCTAGCTGGTCAACCTTTTGGTTTCCTTATAATTTTTCTAGCCCAATCAATGATTTAAAAAATAATTTAAATAAATATTTTTTTCAAGAGCAAAGATTGGTATTATTTTCTGCCCCCGGTTATGATGTACTCTCTAAAGATTTTTTCAGTTTGATCTCTAATATGCTCAGCAATATTAAGCCGACCAGTTTAACTTTATTTGGTAGTGAATTAAATGAATTAGAGACGTTAACTTTAAATAACGACGAGAAATACTCTTTAGCTTTTGGTCTTTGGCCTTGGCAGTTTACTAGTAATCGTAAGGTTAAACGCATCGGAGAGTTTTCTTTAAGAAAGGTTAAAGGTATCTCTCAAGATTTGTATTTAGGTGAAATTGAAATTGAGCTTTTACGTTTATCGGCTAATCAAAGTATAACCTTAAAAGGTTGTGCCATTAAAACTAATCCAATAGAAAAAATTCGTTTGGTAGTTTTAAGTACGGATGAGCAACCAGAAAGTTTAGAAGATTTGGCCGCCGCCTATTTAAGTCGTTGGCCAAATTTTGATGAGGCTTTTCAGGATTTTAGTCGTAAAATTGAACTTTTTACTTATGCCGGTAATGAAAAAAAGTTTTTAACTAAGGACAAGTTTGAACTTAATGCAGAGTTGCTAAAATCTAAAGCGCCAGAGATCTTTGCAAGCTATATACAGATGCTAGATCTTTACTTGCGTTGGCATTTCTTTCCTGCGGATTATATGGATAAAGATATTTCTTTTACTAGCAAGAATTTTTATAATCTTCCCGTAATGCTTGCAGCAGTTGAAGATAGGGTTATAGCTAGACTGCAAATTGGGCCAACTAATCCTCTGTTAAAGGATCTGGAATATTGTTTACGGCGGCTTAATGAGCGACAAATTGATTTAGTAGATGGAGCGCGGCTTTGCTTTGAAAGCGCTTCCAAATAGAGCGTAAATGATATTGATTATTTGATTTTAAGGTGGTATATTTTAGATAGTTAAAGTTAGGTAATTATTCGGGAGCTGATAGGTGAAAGATTCGCAATTAACTGGGCAAAGCATTTTAGAGTATGTCATTATTTTTGCAGTTGTTGCGCTTCTATCTGTTGCGTTATTACCAGAGATTAAAAATATATTTGATAGTTATGTCAATAGCGCCACCGGAGCAATGAAATGATCTTGTGTAGACATAGAGGACAAAGCGTAGTTGAATACACCTTATTGATTATTATTGTAGCGGCGGCTTTAGCGGCGATGTCTACTTATATTATGCGCTCAATGAATGCTCGTTTAAAGTCAGCGCAAGATGAGATGAATTATTATCGTCAAGATTAATGAAATTATTTTTGAAGGAGAGAGATGAAAAGATTAGATAAAGCCCAAAGCACTTTAGAGTATGTAATTATTTTAGCTGCAGTAGTAGGAGCAATCTTGGTTGTGGCTTCGGCTTTGAAGTCAAAGATGTCAACTGAGGTTTATCCGACGATGATGAATAAAATGTCGGATGCAGTGAAAAAAATTTAATAGGAAGGTAAATATAATAAGGAGAAGAAAGATGAAAATATCAAAAAAAGCACAAAGCACTTTAGAGTATGTAATTATTCTAGCAGCGATTGTAGGAGGAATTCTTCTGGCTGCGTCATTAATAAAAGGGAAGTTAGAGAATGAAACGACTGGTCCGGTGGGTAAAATAATGGGCAAGGCGGTAGAAAAAGTGGGAGAAGTAGATTTTACTAAATAATGGAGAGGGTAAAGATGAAAATAACTAGAAAAGCTCAAAGTACTTTAGAGTATGTAATTATTCTGGCAGCAGTGGTGGGAGCAATTATAGTCATAGCAGTTTTTGTGAAAAAAAACATAGGCGATGACGCTGGAATGTATGGGACTTTAGGTGAAAGCATGGAAAAATCCGTCAAGGATGATTTTAAATTTTAACAAAGGGGAGATTATGTTAAAACGACTAATCAAGGGTCAAAGTACTGCAGAGTATGCAATTGTCATTGGGCTGGTGATTGCTGCAGCTGTAGCGATGCAAGTTTTTGTTAAGCGACAATTGCAAGGAAAGATGAAAAATGTTACTGATGCTGAAGTAGCAGCAAATAAAGATGGAGATACATTTGGAGTCAATGAGTATCTGCAATATGAACCACAGGAAACTTATAGCCAAGGTGCTATGGTGTCGGAAAGTGAATCTGAGGTAAAAGTTACAACTACTAAGGGTGGAGCGGTGACTAGGAGTATGCTGAAGGATGAGGTTTCATCAAGAACAGGTACTCAAATAATAGAAGAAGTAAAATAAGAATAGGAGGAAGAGATGTTTTATAAAAGAATAAAAGCTCAAAGCACATTAGAATATGTAATTTTGATTGGTTTTGTAGTGGCTGCCCTGATTGCTATGGGTGTTTATATGAAAAGAGGCGTGCAGGGGAAGATTCGTGATTCTAGTGATCAGATTGGTGAACAATATGAAGCGGGTAAAACTACGAGTAAATATACGATCACAACTGATTTGGACCAAACGGAAACAGTGAGTGGTTCCGGAAAAACAACAACTAAAATTAATAAAAATACTCAAACTAAAAAACAAGATGCTGCGGAAGTGGTGCCGGATCTTTAATTGGAAGTGTTTTTTGAGGAGGGATTAAATATGTTAAAGCAAAAAAATCTTGGCCAAAGTACCGCAGAGTATGCAATTGTAATTGGGTTGGTGATTGCGGCGGCTGTTGCAATGCAGATTTATGTGAAGCGTGGATTACAGGGTAAGATGAAAGGCGCGGTAGATTATTCACCAGATACGAAAATATTTACAACTAAACAATTTGAACCTGCGTATAGCGATAGTGTTATGAATACTACGAAAACAGGTTCGACTACTGTTGAGACAAAAGAAGGTGGTGGCGTGGAAAGAAGGCTTACTGCAGCTGGTGAAGTGACCAAGTCTACTGGGACCCAAACTACTTTAGGGGTAGGAGAATATTAATAAAAGAAATGATACTATTGTGTAAATTTTAATACTTTGCGTAGGAGGCGATTAATATGTTAAAGCAAAAAAATCTTGGCCAAAGTACCGCAGAATACGCGATTGTCATTGGATTAGTAATTGCTGCGGTTGTGGCGATGCAGATTTATGTTAAACGTGGTCTACAGGCTAAAATGAGGGATGCGGTAATGGTAAAAGGCGACGGTGCGGATACTTTAATGACGAATGAAGCATATGAGCCAGATTATAGTAGCAGTAGTATGGATATTGTAAGAACTGCTGCAGAGTCAACGGAGATGGCAGATCAAGGGAAAGTAATAAGAACATTAGCTGGTAAGGGTGGCGCAGAATATGATGTAACTACTAGAAAGGGTGATCAGTCAACATCTACTTTAGCTAGTGACGGCGTGAAAAGATAATAGGAGGAAGAGATGTTTTATAAAAGAATAAAAGCTCAAAGCACATTAGAATATGTAATTTTGATTGGTTTTGTAGTGGCTGCCCTGATTGCTATGGGTGTTTATATGAAAAGAGGCGTGCAGGGGAAGATTCGTGATTCTAGTGATCAGATTGGCGGACAATATGATGCCAAGGATACATCATCCGAGTATATTACAAAGACTTATATAAAACAGAATGAATATCAATATAAGGGCGGTGGAAGCAAGACTGAAATTGCTGATAACAACCCAGAGAATTATAAAATAGAGAAAAAGGGCAGTGAAACTGTGGAAAAAGATCTTTCGATAAAGTAAGTTAAATAAGAAAGGACGTTAAAATGAAAAATCTGCGCGGACAAAATACCCTAGAGTATATTTTTATAATTGGGATTGTAGCTGCGGGATTAGCTGCGATGTTAGTTTATTTTGGTCGTGCATTTCAAGGAAATATTCGTGATAAGGCTGAGCAGTTAGGTGCGGGGCAATATGATCCGGGAAAGATGACGGTCGATAACAAAACAACAAAAACAGTAAGCTCTACTGTTATATCTAAGGATATCACTAAAATTCAATATGCAGATCTGAGTTTTGCAAAAACATTACAGGATCAGATTACTGCACAGTTGGCACTTATGAAGTTGAATGAAATAGATTTGATGGCGCTACGTAATGATTATGAGAAAGCCATTCAAGCAGAAGCAGCGAAGCAAGCTAATTATGGAGTAATTGATAAAATTAAAGATAGGCTGGCACCAAGTTTTAGCGGGGAAGCAAATAAGGAAAAAATTGAGGGTCTTTTAGCCCAAGCACAAAATTTGAAAGCGCAAATAGATAATGCGGCAGCTAATGAGAATAAGCTAACAGTGCAGCTAAATATTGCTAATGAAGATTTGGCTAAAGATCCAGATAATGCGCAGCTTAAAGATTCAGTGGCATCAATCCAAAAACAAATCGATCAACTTAAAGAAAGTGGTCCTATGGTTCAGCTTGCGTATGATCGGGCAGTTTTAGAGTATATGGATAAGAAGTTGGCATCTAGTGCTACGGATGCAACCTGTCAGGCAAGATTTAATCAACTTGTTAAATCTTATACTGCGCCTCCATGTGAGTCAGTAGATCCATTAGAATGTTCAACCCCATATTATTCTGACCCTTATTATGGCAAAGAAACAAAAGCTTGTAGCCCTCCTGGATCATGTGGACCTCCATACGAAAGTCCAGAGCAAGCTAAAAATGATATACAGGCGCAACTAGATGCTAAACTAGAGGAAGGAAAAAAAGAGGGTGAGGCTGAAGATAATCCTTTAATTGCGATTGATTATACTGATGGACAAAAAGAAGCACTTCAAAATAAAACGGCTACCGTGTTTGATGCGATTGATGCGATTAGGCCGCCTTTTAGCGTTAAAAATATTGGGGATATGGAGCTCACTGCTATTGAATATCAAACTAAGCTTTTAAATAAGGAAACCGAATATTTTACAAATGTTACAAATTATTTAAGTTTATCTCAACAGTTAAAACAATTATATGCAACCAATTTGAAGCCAAATGAAACTTTGTATGTAGGCCATGAAAACCAAGCGGACGTTCATACAAGCGTTATAAAAACAAAGAAAGAAAATTTGAATAAATTTTAATGAAATATTAATGATTAATTTAAGAAAAATAAAAGCTTTTAGTAAGGGTCAAAACTTAGCGGAGGTGGCTTTAGTTGTTGCTTTAGTAGGATTGGTTTTTGCGGGGATGCAAATTTATTTAAAACGTGGCGTACAGGGTAAGTTAAAAGATTTAACGGATACAATGGTTAGCAATGGTAGCCCGGCACAGGCGGCCAACCCCGATTCTACTAAGGCACACGAGAGCTCAAGGAACAACATTGTTTCTGTCTCTTCAACAACTTTTGAAGAGTCTAAGGATGGGGTGAGAAGTCTATCTGGTATAGAGGAAACAAAAACAGAAACAAGTTCATATTCTTTAACTGAAGAGTAAATTTGGTCAAAGGAGTATGTTGTGATGTTTAAAGAGAAAGCACAAGCAATTACAGAATTAGCAATCTTGGGGGTCTTGGTGATTGTAGCTTTTTCATTTTTAATTAGTTATAGTGAAAAGCTAAATCGCCAACAGGCAAATATGCAACAAACCTTTCGAGCGGCTCTTGATGAGGCAAAAAAAATTAATAATTCTATTAATTATACAAAAAAAGTTTTTTCGCGTATGCCTAGTATTGAAAATCCTAAAGAGTTAGGTCAATTGGAGACTTTTAATGACAATGCTACTCTTTTGTGGAGTGATGGTATGGATACTGAGAATGTTTATTATTTTGATCCTGTAAGTAAAGAATGGGTTTTATCAGGCAGGTATGTACTCCCTGGGACATCGAAGTATCAATTTAATGATGCTGTTAAAACAATACCTTCTACCCCTAATGAATATGATGAATATGGAAACTTGATCCCTCCTTCTATGGATAATAAAGGAGTAATTTCTACTACGGATAGCTCTGTTCATGATACTAAAGCCACTACTATTTTAAGTCAAAAAAGTGTTTTAGGGGATGCAAATATGACTACGGAAAAAAAGTTTGAGGCTACAGACACGGTGACTACAACTGTAAATATTGACGGACAAACTTATACTTTTTCTCATTCTTTAGGAGAGCATGGTAAATATTCTTCTGTGGGAGCAGGGGTCAAGCGTTAAGGAGGGTTAATTATGAAAAATAAAGCTCAGGCCACCTTAGAATTTACGGTAGTTTTTATAATCATGGTTGCTTTACTTATAGGTATGGTTAAATTATGGAAAATGTCTAGTGATAGGATTATTAGTCGCCAGGTAGAATATAATGCTAGCCGCCTAAAAGCAGGGGAGAAAGACGCTACTTTAGTAGCGCCTCTGAAGGTAATAAAAAAAGGTAGTGGTAGTGGTAGTTATGCTGGTAAAGCTGGTGGCTATGGAGGTGGTAGTAGTGGTTATAGTGGTGGTGGTTATGGTCCAGTAGGTGGAGGTGGATGGTAAGTGTGGAGGAATGATGTTTTTTTCTTGGTATATTAAAAATAGACATTTTAAGCAAGGGAACAGTTTTTCTGGTCAGATTGTTCCTTTTTTATTGGTAATTATAGTTGTTTTGCTAATTGCTGCAGTATCTGTGATTCAAATAGGAAGAGTCTCTATTGATAAAACTGCTACCGCTAATGCCGCAGATGCGGGTTCTTTGGCTGCTGCTTCCAGTTGGGCTTCAGCACTTAATAGCTTAACTTTTGATAATGTTAATTTATTTTCTGGGTTTGATCTTAGGAAGTATTTAGTTAACGCTACTCTTATTCCCCAAGCAAATTATTATTTAGCCTTAACTGCACTTTATGTCAAAGCTTCAGAAAAAGAAGCGATGGTTGGTGCCGCTTTTATGGCGGGCGGCATGCTACCGATTCCTTGTGTAGAATTAGCGGCAATTCTTGCTGCAGAATGGTATATGACTCAAGCGATGATGTATACAAATAAGGCATTGAGTAATTTACAATCTTATTTACAACTTTTATATTTTATAAAATTAGTGACAGAAGAATGTTATAATAACCAACAACAAGTGTATTTAGATATCAAAAATAGGATGGATGAAGCTTATCGTAATGCTAAAAAGGATGGGTTTCGTTTTGCTTTTATGAATAGCGGAGTAACTAGTAAACTTTCTAAAAAACAGGGAGATGATTTCAATTTGTTTTTAGATAAAACAATTGCAGCAGGAGTTGATGCTGGTCAAGATACTATTCAGGTTGATTGGAAGGATAAAATGGGGAGAATTCATACTGTTTCAGCTACATTAGATTTACCAAATATAGAGTCTTATATGCTTTGGCGTTCCCAGCTTACTTATAATGAGATGCAATCATTATATGATGGAATTATAAATAAAGTAAATAAATCGATATCAAAATTAAATAAAGCAATTTTAGAGTTAGGAATAACCGTTGTTGCATTGGGTGTGGCTGCTATAATTACTGCTGTGATTTGTGTTTTGTTTTGCATTCCTCCATTTGGTACGATTGCAGCGGAAGTCATGAGCGCTGCTAATACGTGGACTAAAGTAGCTATTGCCCTAGGAATAACGGCATATATATCTACCGTGGTAGCAATGTTTAATACTTTTGAGGAGGATGAGGCTTCTTTGGAAAATATGGTAAATAATACTTTAATTGATCGGTCTTGGGACAGTGGTCAATTAGTTGGCACTGCTTTTATCGATAAGTCTACATATTTGGATGTTCCTGCAACTTTAACTAAGGAGCAATTTTTAGCAGAAGTTTCCGGCGGACCTTGGAGTGGTTTATCTGAGTATCTAGCAATAACTTATCCTTATGGGGCAATGACATTGCAAGATGTAATGATTATTGCTATTGAAAGGGTTGATTTAAAACCTGGTAAGCTATGGCAAGCAAAATTATGTACAACTCAGACTCATCCGGTGATAGATATTAGTTCTGGTGCGACGAAGAATGTTGTTACTACTAGCTGTTCTAGTTCTAAATTTGATGGTGGGAGTATGAAGATGAATTTTGCGATGTTTCCAGACCCTCCACATGCTTTGGACTGGCTAACTAATCTTGCCGGAAGCAGGACTACTTTAGAAAATGTTGCGGATGTTATAGAAGAGCGTAATCTTACATGGGAGTGGTATGCTGATACTGGCTGGGACCCTGTAGTTGTTCCACCAACACCTGAAGATATTGAAAAAGCGTTAAGAGATTCTGTTGATGCCAATTATTCTCCACAGATTATTGCTACAGAGTAACTAAGGAGGGGGTAATGAGAGTTTTCAAATCAAGCATTATAATTATGGGGTTAATTTTGGTGTTTTGTTTAAAATGTTCTTGTCTTTTGGCAGCTACAAAAAGCATTCCTTTGCCAGCAGATTCAGTAAAGATTTCACAAGAAGATTCATCTTTGGGACCATTTAAATCTACTACCGAAGTTTACCAGTCTTTTCTTTCACAAAAAAAATTGGAAGAGTTTTTCAAAAAAGAAATGAAGCTGGCTGGCTGGGAAAAAGATAAGAAAGGAATTTTTGTTAAAGATGATTATAAGATTTCGATTATTTTTGGTCCGGTGAAAACTTCTAAAGGAGCAACTTTATTTTTAATCAATAATCATAAAGACATAGACCAACAGCAGTTGCTTGCAGAACGTAAGATAAAACCAGATAAGTTAAGTTTTATGCCTATCTATCCGCAGAGTGTACAGAATTTTCTTTGGGATACTCCTACAGGGGTTATGGGTAGTTATGAAACAACTAGTAGTATTTATGATGCAGTTTTTTTCTATAAAAGTTCTATGTTAAATTATGGGTGGACACTTTATAGTGAAATACCAATTAAGGAAACAACGGTTAAGGAACCAATAGATGAAAGAAATAAAATGCCGACGATTACTAGGGTTGCTACATTAAGATTTAATAAAAAAACAGGGGAATCTTGTTTTTTAATGTTTAATAGTATTTCTGGTAACCTTGATCAAGTGGCTTTATTAAAAGGAGAGCAGCTGGTAGATCCTAAAAATGAAGCTATATCACATAAAACAAATATCAGTGTAGCTTATAATGAAGGTAAGAAAAATAATAAATAAAGCACAATCAACCCTAGAGTATATTGCCGTAATCCTAGCGATTATTGGCGTATTCGTTGCTATGCAAAAATATTATCAACGTAGCTTACAGGGTACATTTCGCCAAGCCGGTGATGCAATTGGTGGTGGCGAACAATCAGACTAGTTTTAATAAATATTAAATAAAAAATATGCTTATTTTGCTCAGTATCTTAATTTTAGCTTCAGTTATTTTAGTCTCAATTAGTCTTTTGCCTTTTTTTGTGCAAAAGGTTCAAGTTTGGCAAAAGAAGCAGGAAGTCGTAGTTGCTGAAAAGATGGATGAAATGTTTTATAATAAAAATCCTCGTAATATTGCCATGCTTTATATTATTCTTCCGTTTGTTTTTGGTATAGCCGGATATTTCTTACTACAGTCTATTATTTTTGCTATTTTTGGGATATTTATTGGTTTAGTGATCCCAAATTTAATTTTAAAGATGCGTTATAAAAAGAGGCTTAAAATGTTTAATAATCAGCTTTTGGATGCGATTAATATGCTTTCTAGCTGCTTAAAGGGTGGTTTAAGTCTTTTACAAGGTTTTGAGGTTTTAGTTGAAGAGATGCCTGCTCCGATAAGTGAAGAGTTTAGTTTGGTGGTTAAAGAAAACAAGATGGGGATTCCTTTGGAGGAAAGTTTAGTACGTTTGAATAAAAAGATGAACATGGAAGAGTTGGGTTTAGTAATTAATGCGCTTTTGGTTGCTCGGGAGACTGGAGGTGAGTTGACCAAGGTCTTTAGTCGTTTGATTATTACAATCAGAGATAATCGTAAACTTAAGGAAAGCATCCAAACTCTTACCTTGCAGGGTAGGCTCCAAGGAGCAATTATGTCTTTTTTGCCAATTGTTTTTGTGGCTTGGGTTCTTTCGGTAAATAAGAATCATTTTGATATTATGATGTCAAGTGATATTGGTAGAATGCTTTTAATCGGAGCAGTAGTATTGCAAATTGTGGGAATGATTTTAATTAAAAAGTTTAGTACAATTAAAATATAAAAATGGAAATATTGTTATTTGTATTTGTTATTGCTGCAGTTGCCTTGATTACTTGGGGCGCGTTGCTTCATCAGCAAAACGCGCCTCTGCGCATGCCTAGTCAAATTGTAACCACTAAGTTTAAAAAATCCGGTCCAGATTTTGATAAAATTTTACCGACTCGGTCCTTATTAGATAGAACCGGGATGTTTGTTAGCATTAAAAATTCTTTAGATAATGCTCATATTAGTCTTTCTCCAGTAGCATTTTTTAATATTAAGATACTACTTTGTATCTTGTTGACTGTGGTTCCAGGACTAGTGATGGGAAAAGCGGAGCCACCGTTAATTATTATTGGTTTGGGAATAGGATATTTTGGACCAGATTTTTATTTAAAACGTAAAATTAGTGAGCGCAAGTATTTGATTGCTCGTGGGCTTCCGGAAACAGTTGATCTTTTAAGTTTGTGTATTGAGGCTGGTTTAGATTTTATAAGCGCGGCTAGATGGGTAATTGATAAAACTCCGCGTACTCCAATGACTGAAGAGCTGGCCTTTGTGTTGGAAGAGGTTAAATGGGGTAAATCGCGAGTTCAAGCGCTTAAAGATATGGCACGTAGGATTAATGTCTCTGAAATGAGTTCATTTGTGCAAACGATTATTCAAGCTGAGCGTATGGGCACTCCAGTAGCAGAAGCATTTGCTATTCTTTCTGAAGATGCGCGTGCGCAAAGATTTCATCGTGGTGAAAGAATTGCTTTACAGGCGCCTATTAAGATCCTTCTTCCGCTAATTTTCTTTATTATGCCAGTAATTGGTATTGTTATTGGTGGTCCAATCTTGTTGCAATTTATGTCAGGTGGTTTTACCGGTCTTAAATAATTTTTAAATATTTGCTTAAAAGGGATGTTTCATCTAAATGAAACATCCCTTTTTTTGTTTTTGATCAAATTTGCCTGAATTTTTTGATTAGAATATTTAAGCCTAAATCCACAATTTAATTATCTGTATTTTCATGAATTAGACTATAGCTATTAGTTTAGACAGATTATTTTTATATCTGCCTTGCTAGAGATTTTTGTATTAAACAGGCTTTTTTCAGTAGCTTAATAAGTTAAATTTACCATTTTATACAACATAGTAGTTAGTCATCAAATTGAGCAGATAATTGTTCATTGGCAGCAAAATGAGATATTGGTGTTATTGTTGAACTGAAGTTATTATTGAACTGAAGTTATTATTGAACTGAAGTTATTATTGTCTTGGCATATTACATTTATAGCTGTGCTTATTAGAATGACCTTATTTACGTTTGCTGGACCTTCTGCCATAAGTATTATTACAGGTTAATATGATTCATCTGTGCCGTTCAAAAGATAAGAATTTTACTTATAAAGGAAGTAATAGTGAGCATTCTTCTAAGTTAAAATAGTAAATTTATTTTTTGTTTAACTAAGAAATGTTGCAATAATAAAAGTAATTGTCCAGTCTAAAGTGTAGATATTTAATTGTCCAGTCTATTTCTAAAATTTGTCCAATCAGGTTTCAATGGTTTTAAGCTTGATAATCAAGAAAATATGATATAAATAGTTTAATGGATTAAAAAATTTACTTTGAATTTTAGTTATGTTGGAGCTTATTTTGATGTTCTTTAGGATTTGTAATTAAGCTGCTGAAGTATTTTAAGGCACTAAGCAATTAAATTTTTGGGTAAGATTGGGGTCAAAGTTTGATAGTTTTTGCTAGAAAGAAAGCGTTACCAAAATAACCGTTTTTCTACTTGACAGCGTCTATCTGAGGTGTTATATTTGAGTGTAAGTTGAAAAGGTCTTAAAAGTAAACTTAGAGTAATCTAAGGACACAAAGCCACGGATCCTTAATCCAAAAAGCAGTCTCAAGGATAGCCGGGTTGCCAGGCCGACGAGAGTTGGAGTAATGACAACTCGGTTTTATTGTAGAGTTTCACAAATGATTTAGAAAAGTATTTAATAAGAAACCTGATGCCCATGAAAAGAGAAATAAAAAATCTAAAAGATTTTGGGGTAAGGGGAAAAATTTATTTTTTATTTATTAGTAATAGGTAAAAGATGAACAACAAAAAGCACCAGACAGAAGATCGGATTAAGCAACCGAAGCGAGAATTCAAGTCAAGTTTTAAGACCTGGATTCGCGTGGTTGCTTTTGTTATTTCTGCTATCTTTTTACCAGAGCAAGTTGCTCAAGCCGTAGAATACGATTGGCGGGTAATCTGGAATAAGCCTGCAGCCGGAAGCATTGCCTCTACTTCTTTGAAGAACTTAGCTAGCATTGATACCGCTTTAGCCATTCGCAATATTTTGAAGGATATCGCCAATAAGCCAATCACAGCGATTAAGGTTTCGTCCAATCTGACCATTAATTTGGACAAACCCTTAAAAATGTCCAATCAAAAAATAGAAGAAATTACTGAATGGTTGAAGGGTAAGCCTTGCGGAACTAAAGCCCTTTATGATTATCTAAATTATGCAGGAATTCAAGCTCCTGAAGGCGACATTGCTATTATGGCTTTGACTGTGGACATTCTTAATGATGTAGTCAAGCCGGAAGGTAATCCTACGGTTATCAAAAATTCTCTTTATGCCCTTTCTCAAGCGGCCAAATTCTTTGGAAGCGACCTTTATCCAGTAAAAATTCAAAGCAATCGAGAATTAGGCAGCTTAACTCCTTTTATTGCACATTTAAATTATGACCACTTTATTTTGGTTACTCGGGTTACTGAAGATAAGGTTTACTATAGCAATGAGCATAAAGAAGAGTTTTTCCCAAAAGATACATTTGCAACCAAATTTACTGGTTATGCCTTAACTAATATTTTACCGGCAGATTTAAAGACTTTAGAACCTGCTGAAAGCAAAAAAGTTCTTGGTGCTTGGTCCTCATCAACTTCTTCTAGTGGTAGATCTAGCTCTGGCTATAGATCTAGCTCAGGTTATAGTTCTCGATCTAGTTATACTAATAACTGGCGTTCGGGAACTTCTTATTACTCTCGACAATCTTTTGTTAGTCATTATAGGCCACAAATAGCAGCTGCAATGTCTAAGGTTCTTGGGGGCAGTAAGCAGGCTATGAGAGTTGCTTTAGTAGCTGCTATTCCTGTTGTGGCTATTTCTGCTATTCCTGGCGGTAAATTTTTAGGTACTTTTACTAAAAGACTTGCTTTTAATCTTATTGTGGGGGAAGCTACTTTGCAACTCAGTAGTTACATAAACACTGATAAATTTGTTGGATTTAAAACTAAGGGCGATTTAGGTATGCATGCTTTGATATTAGCGTCATCCGCTTTATCAGCTGGGGCGACTAATATTTCTACAAAATTTTCAAGTGTTAAACTTTCTGGTCCTTTTAATCCTCCTGCCATCTCTAATCGTATGGGCGTAATGAGCAGATCTGCCCGGATGTTAAATTTTGGCAATTCTGTTGTTAGGACTCTGCCTAATTTTGCTAGCAAGGTGTCTTATTACGGATTAACCGGAGCCAATACATTTTTAGTTACTGGCACTGCGTTAGAAGGACTAGGTGGTCAGGGACCGAACCTACAATCGATGAGCAAGAATTATCTTACAGGTTTAGCGGTTGGCTCAGCTAGCGGTGCGGCTTCTTATCTACTTTCTCCTAATTCAGTTGGAATAGCAAAATTGTCCAAAGCATCCTCTACTGTAACAGGGATTGTCCCCAATAAAATTACAACTGTTTCCGGTAAATTAGGCGAATTTGTTACGCGTGGGAAACTTGCCTCTGAAATAGGGAAAGAATTAATTGGCGTGGGAGTTGTCTCTAGTGCTTCCGGATTAATAAGCGCTGGAGGTACCCTAACTTATAACGCAATCAAAGGAAATAAGTTAAGAGAAAATTTATTGCGCAATACTTTAGGCGCAGCTGCAGCACCTCTTTTAATTTATGGTTCAGCAAAAATCATACCTGTAGTGAAATCAATTACCACTCCTGCTTCTAGTAAAATTGCAGAGAGCTTTAACAATAGTAAGTTTCTTCCTAAGCTGGGTAAAGTTGTTTCTTTTGGTCAAGCTAATTCTCCGGTAATATTAAGGCTGGCGGGTTCTTCTGCTATTACTGGAAGTATGGGGTTTGTAGGCACTTTAGGTTATAATTTGGTTAATAGAAAAGATAGAAAATGGAATGAAGATTTACTTTATAATACTTTAGGGGCAGCAGCGATTCCTTTATTGATTTATGGCTCAAGCAAAGCAATGTCTTTAAACAAAAGACTCTTTTCTCCTGTGAATTTAAAAATTACTATCCCCAATATAATTACTTTAACAGCTATTGACACTAAAGCGGCTTACGCTTTAGATAGAAAATATTATGAAGGCAGTCTGGCAAAAGAAAGTTATGGTTCTGGGCCTTTTGTTGGAGTGTTTAAAAATGTGCTATTGGCTCCAGGTAGACAGATTTTAAGTATTAAATCTGATTTTGCTCCAGTAGCACAACATCTAACTAATGTAGAAGCTAATGTCTTCAATGATTGGGCGGCGGATAAAGGGCTGGTAGGTGCAAGTTTAGCCTATACGGCAGGATTTTCAAGAAGTTGGCTTAATGTAACTTCTTTAGCTACACCGATTAGATCTATTGCTCGTTTAGATCAAACCGTTAAAGACTTTTATACTTTGAGTGCGAATTTAAGCAATGCTGCTAATAATGATAAGGCTACAAAAGCAGATAATATTAGATTAGTTGATGCCGCTTATTTAGTCGGTAACGTTATGGGATCTTATACTGCATTTAAAGGAATTGGCAGCGGTTTAACTAAGCCCGCCAATCTTACTAAACCAGCAGAGCATTTAAAATTTAGTACAAATGTTTTAAATAACGTTGGAGGCATATTTAATACCAGTGCTACTACAGTTATTGCTAACGCATCGATAGGTGCGATGTTGCCCTTAATGGGACAAAAAAATGCCGTAGGCGTTTTAAGCTATACTGAATTGTTTAATAGTTTGAAAAGTTTAGCTTATAATACTGATACTATTGCTAGAAGCTCCTTTGCTGTTTCTACGATTTTTAAGGGTTTAGGAGCTTTGAATAATCCTAAATTAACTAAAGCGGTAGTAATAGGAAGTGGGAGCAGTTTTGCGCTTGGAGGAGCAGCAGTAGCAGTTGCAACTAATGCAAAAAATAAAACTACTGATCAAAAGAAAATAGCTAATTGGAATAAAGTTTCTAAAATTGGTACAGGAGTTATGGCGGTTAGTGCAGTAATTTTAGCGTCACAGTTTGTTAGGGGTGTAGACGCTGTATCAGCAAAAGCAAAACCGACAACATTAGTTGGTGTAGGCGCAGGAGGTGTTGCGGGGGGCGCCGGTATGTATTGGGGGGCAAAGAAAATAGGAGAAAAAACAACTTGGGGGCAAAAACATCAGGGTATAGTTAATGCTACGATGAATGCTGGGCTGTTCATAGCCGGAATGGGTGGATTATTATTAACTCGAGGTCTTTCTAAACCACTAGTTAATAAGATTCAGGTTTGGGATAAGGGGATTTCACAAACTCAGCGTGTCCAAAAAATTTACAGACTCCCAGTATCTACTGAAATTAAAACCGCGTTTGCAAGCAAAGGTTTAGGGGCTTTAAAATTAATTAATTCTGGAGTTACTACAGCTGGTAGTGCCTGGTCAATAGGCACGGCATGGTATGGATTTAATCGGGGACTATTTACTCCTGCTGTTGAATATTTAAGTTTTGTCTTAGGGGATCGATCTGAAAAAGATTCTAGAGCATGGAAAGGTTATGCATCGTTCTCGACCCCAAGATACTGGGCGGAGCGTAAATATGTAGGTGCTAGTGGATTGTTAATCGGTTCAGTGTATAAAACTATAAAATTAGCCTCTAAGCATTATGGGACATTAGATAAAAGTAGCGGTGCTTGGAATGGATTAAAAGAAGCGTTCAAAGAGCAAAAAATAAAGACTTGGGATAAATATGTTAATTTTGGTAATAAGTGGGCAGGAAAAATAACTCCTAAAATAGCTAAGTTTGGTGGTTATGCTTCTGGGGTTACTGGAATTGGTCTCCAGACTCTTGCGCATACTTTTGGCACTTTATTTATGGTAATGGCTCCGCTTGCTCCTGTGTTAGAGGGGGCAAGCTTTTTGTCAGATAGATTCCTACAATCTCAATATAATAGTCGATTAGAGAATTGGTTTCATAATTTTACTACAGGTGCTTTTTCCAATGATGATACCCTTTTAAGATGGAAAGAATTAGGTTTTATTAGAGGAAAAGATGCAAAAGACGTGTCTTTGGTAGCTAAAACAAGATTCGATAAAATCGGTTCTTCTTTACAAATGTTTGCTACTGGGGTGAGTGCTGGACTTTTTGGAGTAGAACCCGTACAAATACTTGATGTAGATGGAAGCCTAAGGACAGTACAAATGCCGAAGGCCATTAGTTTTAAGGATAAGGATAGAACTTATATTAATCCTGATGGCGATAAAATAGTTTTAAAACAAGGTGCTGTTTCAATGTTGACCTCTTGGCTTAGTCCTGTTACTAAAGATGGTAAGCTTAAAATTAAGACAGAGGAAGGTGGTTTTGTTAAGCGTACATTAAAGACATTTGATAACCAAGCTTTAATGTTTGGCGCGACTTTAGCTATTTTAGCTCCTCTGGCCGGTCCAGTTCTTACTAACATTAAATCATTTAATTTAGGACAAGGTCTGAGGGCTTTTCAATACGGAGCTAGTCAAACCTTTGGTTTAAAAGGACTGTCAGATTGGGCTAAACGCGGGCGCACAAAAGTTGGATCAAAATTAAAGAATCTTTTTACTAATAAGGTGCACATGGCATTTCAAGGAAGCATAGAAGAAATTAATGAACAAAATGTGCAACTTTTTACTTCTGTTCCGGTAAGTTTAGTTGGTCCTATAGTTACACTCTTTGGTGTAAGTCCAACAATGGCACTTGCTATTCAAGGATTTGTTGAAGAAATTACTCAAGAGTTGGTTGGTGATATTGACGGAGCAGGCGGTGCTGTTAGAAGTACCGCGACAAGTTTTTGGGCTTCCTGGGGAAATAATAATCCGGTAGTTAGCAGGATAACTTATGTTGATGCAAAAAAAGATGCAAAACCTTTAATAGACGTAGCTAAATTAAATGCTCAGAATCCAGAATCTTTAGAAGCTTTGGCTGGTTTAAAAGAAGGCGATAGGGTTACCTTAACTCATGAAGACGGATTTGTGCGAGATTTTGTGGTCGATGCAAATTGGGGTAATTTTATGAATACTCGCGCGCAAGCCGTAAATTATCAAAGAGGCTTAAATAGTGGGGCAGTCACTGTTCCAACTTTGGTAGCGGCGATGCGTAGTTCGGATTCTATTAAGAAGAATGCTGCGAGTATTGCTTTAGCAAGTAATTTGTCGGCTGACCAAGCGATACAGATTATGCGTCCGGCAGATTATGAACATGTGTTGACTTTTAAGGCACCCGGTAGTAGTGCTCCAATAAGCGTTCCAGCTAGCGACCTTATGGACCAGGTGGTCGAAAGAATGGCTTTTGAGCAAGATTTTGCTAGCAAGGTAGAAAGTAATTTTAAGAGCTTGGATGTAACTACCCCGAAAGCTGTGACATTAAAGACAAATAATTTAGAGATAATTGCTTTTTCTGGCGATCAAACTAGCAGTAAGGTTACTAGTGATTATATACAAGAAGTTGGTTATGTTCCGATGGGTAATTTTAAATATGGTAATAAAAATGTAAGGGTGAACGTAGTAGAAGGTATGCATCAAGCGGTGAGCAAAACGATGGGTAATGCTCAGGCTGGATTAGGTGCGGGCGGTATATCAGCAGATGGTGTTTATGATATTTTTGTTGATGCTGCAGAGTATGCCGCAGAGCTAAAGAAAAATCCTGGTGCAAAAAATAATCCGTTAAGTTTAAATACAGTAAGTCATGAATTTAAGGAGTTGGTTAGTTTTGAACGAATAGTAAGAGGATATCAAAAAAGTTTAGGCATACAATCAAGTGGAATTGCTATTGAGCGCTTACAACAAGCCTCTGGCATAAATGAAAAAGCTGGTGCGGAGGTTGATTTAATTGCTGCTTCAGATGGAAATCAGATTAAAGCTCCAAACGCGGCTCCCGTTGCTAAACAACCGTTGTTTATTCGCGTGATGCAGAATGCGCACAGCAATGCTCCAGAGATTGCTCCAGCGGTTTCTGGCTCGGTAACTCCAAGCAATATTTTACCTATTACTAGAGCGGTTAATAAAGGCGTGGTAGTGGATTTAATTGCTGCTTCAGATGGAAATCAAGTTAAAGTTCCAGCTGCGGTTACTCCGGTTGCCAAACAAAAAGAGATCAATGATGCCGCTTTAGAGATGCGTTTAGCTGCGGCTAGAGCTTTGCAGACTAATGATCAAGCAGATTTTGATGAGGCATCAGGATTAAAATATAAAGTTAGTAAAATGCAGGAAGATGAAATTTATCGACAAGGTTTAGCTAAGATGGGTGTTGAGCTTAAAGATAGAATAAACTTTTTCTATAATCGTCGTCAGATGGCTACCGCAAAAGCTAAATATGTTGAAGATAATAAGAAAGCATATGGGGCTGATTTTATTAAAAAGAAAGACGCTTTAAATGAAAGAGTTGCAACAATTAAGGCAATGACGCCAACTCAATATAAAGATTATCGAGCAGATATTAAAACTCGATTAGAAGGGCTTAGTCAGAAAAAAGACTCAACGGTAGAAATGCCTACTATGGATGAGATAGAAGATCTTAAATATACAGCTCAAGCTGCCAGAGTTAAATCATTAGAAAAGCAAATTAAGGAAACAGAATCAGAATTTAAAAAATTTAAGACTGGTAAGATTAAGTCTAATGAAATTCGCGAAGATATTATTAATAAAGTATCAGAAAAGAAAAGATTAACCAGAGACTTTATAAGTGATTTGCTTAATGCGGGCAAAGTTAATTTAGGGACTGGAGAAATTATTGGTTATCCATTTACACTTAATGATGCGCTAAATTATGAGATTTCAAAAAGTGTTTCAAAAAGTGGTAAGAATATTATTTATAATTTAGTTGATGGACCCGAAAATATAAAAATTTCAGTGCCTAAGGTAATTGCAGAAATTGATGCAACAAAAGATGCAACTATAGCCAAGCGATCTGAATTAGGTCCGGTGACCGAAACTGGCCCGCCTTCAGCTTTAGAAAATGCTAAAACAGTTTTAGTTAAAGCGCAAGCCGAAGCGGTAAGATTGGCTGCCATTTCTGATGGCAAGCAAGAAGACCTAGTATATAGGAAAGGTTTATTAAAAGCAGCTAAGCAAACCAATGATCCTGCGAAAATTAATCGAGCTCAGAATGCTTATGATGCTACAAAAATTAAAGCTGATGTTGCGATTGACGATTGGCAAGGAAATCAATTAATATTATTTAGCGCGCAAGAAAAAGTTGATGCATTAGAAGCTCAAGCTACCGTAATTGCCGCCCCTCTTTCTACAGAAGTAAATAATATCCCACAAACAGAAGTAACCCAGGCTGCACAGCTAAATTCTAATAAAGAATTACTTAAAGAATTAGGAATCAAAGAAGGAACCCGCACTTATAATCGTTTATTAAATTCTGACAACGAATTACTCTATGAGAAAATAAAATTCTTAACGGATAAAACTCAAGTTAACCTAGGTACTCGTAATGGCAATGTACCAATAAGTTTATTACGTTATAGCTTAAAAACTTTGCAAGATCGCGCTACGAAGTTAAATGAATTTGGTTTGGCTCTTAATACTACTACGGTAAGATTAAAAACTAATGAAGAGATTCAAGCGTATAAAGATAGAGCTTTGCCAAAAACTGAAATATCGGAAGTTTCTGCTAAGCCGGTAACGGTTGCAACTGCTCCAACTTTCACTAAATTATCGTTCCCAGGGACAACCCCGCAGGCATCACAAGCAGCTCCTACAGAAGAAGCTCAATCAGTTTCAGTGAAGTCAGAAGGCCAAAAAGCTTTAGATAGAGCAAACAAGATTTTAGGCATAGAAGATTCGGAACAAGATAAATCAGAGGGCCAGAAAGCTTTAGATAGAGCAGATAGAGCTTTAGGTGTTAGCTCAAGGGGGCAGGAAGCTCAGCCGGCGGAAACAAAAGCTCCAGCCACACCCGCAACTGTAACAGCTCCTGCGGCTCAAGCTCCAACATTAATTCCAGAAAAAGCAGCTCTTCTTCAACAGGTAGCTCCAACTTCCACTAAATTATCATTTCCAGAAACACCATCAACATCAGCTAAACCGGTGGAAGCAAAAGCTCCGGCACAGGCGCAAGCAGCTCCTGTCGAAGCTAAAGATGCCTCTTTTGTTTATCCTTCTGTAAAAGAAATCTTTCCTGATTCAGAATCAGCAACTACGCAAGAAGATCCTCAAGCTGCTATTGCTGCTAAAAAACAACAGGCTGCTGCTGAGGCCTCTAAAGCTGCAGAAGAAGAATTTTATAGAGTTATAAATAAAGGCATTGAGCAAGAACAAAAGATTGCTGCCGAGCAAGAAGCAGCTAAATCTGCAACAGCTCCTGTGGCTCCTGCGGCTCAACCATCTGTTGAGAAGAATGTCGTAGAAGAAGCCCAACCCGCTAAGCAATTGTCACAAAAAGCTCTTAGCAGAATCGAAAAGATTAATAAAGACCTTGAGAAACTAAAGAAGACAAGAAATGAGTTTGCCGCCAAAGCAACAGCAGCTAAAGAATATAATTCCGTGAAAGAATTTTTAAAAGCTCCCCTTTTAGCACAGAATGCATATAACAATTATCAAGAGGCTCAAATCAAGAAAGGCAAGAGTGGTGAAATACGAGATCAGGCGTATTTAGATAAAAGAATTGCAATACTCCATAAAGATGCGAATTTCTTACAAAGATTATTTGCCACTAAAATAAATTATGATAAAAAAGCTGAAAAAATTGCCAGACAAATACGAGCCTTAGAGGGTGAGCAAAGAGCATTAGAAAATAGCGGTAGTATAGTTAAATCTCCTAACTGGACAAATCAAGCCTGGGCGCAATTAAAGGCAACTTTTTACGTTGCGTTAGTTTCGGAGAACCCTAAAGTTCCGTTAACTAGTATGCAAAAAATTAGACGAGTTTTAACTAAAGCATTCTTGAGCTTCTTTGCATTTATGTCAGTTTTAAGTACCGTATTACCTGTAGCTTCTTCAGCGTTTGATATGTTTAATGTTTCTTCAGTATCAGAAAGTGCAACGTCGACTATTGCTGCTCATATCCCAGCTAAGGGAGCAGGTAGCGTAGAAGGCGACGTAATTACTGTTTCGGCGGCAAAAACAACAGAGGAGCTTTCTGATGAAGCCGCTAAGCAGAATATGTATGATGCAATGAAGAATGATCAAGTCGCTAAAGATGCCTTCAAATATTTAACCGGTAAAGATTTTACTTTAGCCAACATTGATTCCTTAATTTATAAGAATGCTACAGAATATCAAACCAACTGGCAGAACCCTGCTGCTACCCGTGAAGGTTTAGTCGCTGCTGCGGATATGTATGAGGCTTTTGCGGCGGATCCTGCAGCGATGGCGGCATTTAAAACTAACAGCGGAAAAGATCTGACCAAAGAAAATGTCTACGACTTAATTTATAAAGCTGACGGATCTAAACAGGATAACTGGAATAATCCGGCAGCTTCTATTGCGGCACAAATTGCTGAAGCGGCTAATCCGGAAGTTAAATTAGCTAAGCAGAATATGTATGATGCAATGAAGAATGATCAAGTCGCTAAAGATGCCTTCAAATATTTAACCGGTAAAGATTTTACTTTAGCCAACATTGATTCCTTAATTTATAAGAATGCTACAGAAT